>Ga0209048_10000017_pt1 | contig 137931 bp, 131 predicted proteins | sample FrelakmetCRP12CR_FD_187146 | JGI IMG/M metagenome (GOLD analysis project Ga0209048, IMG submission 187146) | Freshwater lake sediment microbial communities from the University of Notre Dame, USA, for methane emissions studies - CRP12 CR (SPAdes)... | ecosystem: Environmental > Aquatic >...
AACACTGGTCATATGTATAGTGAGTCATTATCTTGTGTTGAACTGGTTGGGTATATTGCACGGATGAATCGTTTCGAGCGCATTCCTTTGGCTGTCGGCGAGGCGCAGCTTCGCTACCTGGACGGAGACTATCGCATTGTCCGCCCAGGCAGCTATGTGCGCTGCGCTGTCACCGGTGATCCGATTCCGCTCGATGAATTGAAATATTGGAGTGTGGAACGGCAGGAAGCCTACGCAAGCCCGCAGGCCGTGCTTGCTCGGCTACACCCGGACCAGAAGAAAATCTGATTACGATCGGCGGCGACTGAGCGTCTCCGTGATTAGGCTTTTCAGATGTTCCTCATCCTCAAATTCCAGCATGATCGGCAGCGTGCGGCTTTCCGCCGTTAGATCCTCAAGCGCAGGATTTTTCGAATTTCGCATCTGATCTTTTTCGGTCGTGACGAGGATCAGATGATGTTTTTTGGCATGGGCCAGCAAATCTCGCGCTTCGGCTGCCGAATAAAAATGATGATCCGTAAAAGCGCGCCGCTCGACAATCTTGGCGCCGATGTCTTCCAACATTTGAAAGAATTTTTCCGGATGACCAATTCCGGCAAAGGCTAGCACGCGCTTCTTAGATAATGTCCGCGCGATTTCCGGCCTTGGTTTGATGTGGGCGGAAAGAATTGTTGCACCGCGCGTGCGTGCAATCTCCATTACGTGTCTTCCAGGCGCGCCCTTTCCTATCAAGATAATTGCCTGCGTCCTTTCGATTTGTGCGATCAACGGCGCACGCAAAGGACCGGCCGGAAATACGCGTTTGTTACCGACACCACTCGCGCAGTCGATCACAAGAAGCGAAAAATCTTTCTCGAGAGCCGGATTTTGAAAACCATCATCGAGGATGACGACACTAGCGCCGGAGCGTGCCGCGAGTTCCGCACCTGCAACGCGATCAGCGGAAACAACCGTCGGCGCCGTACGTGAAAGTAGCAACGGTTCGTCGCCGACATCTTCCGCCGAGTGTTCTGCCGTGGAGACGAGCAGCGGGCCCCTGGATTTACCGCCATAGCCACGCGTGACGAAATAGGGCCGTTCATCTTGTGACATGAGCAGTTTTGCGATCGAGATAGCCGTAGGTGTCTTTCCGGCGCCACCAATGGTCGGATCACCAACGCAAATCACTGGGACGCGCGCTCTCTCGCCACCAATCTTCAATCGTGCGCCGGTGACCGCGCCGTAGATCGCGCCGAATGGAGCTAGCGCAGTCGAAAGGAGGCCAGGCGATCTCCACCAGAAATCTGGCGCGTGCATCAGCGCATCAGTCTCAATTGCAGAAGATAAGGCTGGATCGCGGCGAAGGTGCGCTCGAGGGCACCACCCATCCGCATGACGGTTGTATTAGCGGACTTTGCCATATTCTTCGCAAGTTCGGGATCTTCGAGCAAGAGCTGGATACTATTGGTGAGCGAATCGACATCGGTCACCGTCGCCGCGCCATGGGCGCGATTGAGCTCGCTGTAAATCGCGGTGAAGTTTGAAACATACGGTCCATGCAAAATGGCACTATCGAGTTTCGCCGGTTCGATCGGGTTTTGTCCTCCGCGCTTTACGAGCGAACCGCCGACAAAGACGATCGGCGCGACCCGATAAAATAGTCCCAGTTCGCCAATCGTGTCAGCCACGTAAATTTCCGTGCCGCGGTCTGGCAAATGCCCCCGTGACCGAAGGACGGCGACAAGGCCGTTTTCTTCGGCCTCTTCTACGATGCCACGACCGCGTTCCGGGTGGCGTGGCGCGATGATCGTGAGGAGGCCCGGGATCACCCGGCGAAGCCTGCGGTGCACCTCGATCATCATTGATTCTTCACCGCTATGAGTACTGGTTGCAAGCACGATCGGCCGCTTTTGGATCGCCCGTTCGAGCGTCGTCAATGCTAATGAATCGGCCGGCGGTGGAGGCACGTCGAATTTAAGATTGCCGGTTGTGACGACACGTTCGGCGCCTAGCGCCGTAAGGCGACTTGCATCCTCATGTTCCTGAACGAGGCAGAGATCGAACCGTGAGAGCAAGGCCGCCGCCGTCTTTTTCATGTGTTTCCAGCGACCATAGGAACGCGCAGATAGCCGGCCATTGACGAGCACAAAGGGCGTACCGCGTTGTGTCGCTTCGGTGATCAGGTTTGGCCAAAACTCCGACTCAGTAAGAAGGGCCAGATCCGGCTGCCAATGATCGAGAAATCTTTTCACGAAAGCGGGCGTATCGAGCGGAGAAAATTGATGCATAATTCCGCCCGGCAGGCGGCGCTCCGCGATGCGTGCGGCGGTTACAGTGCCCGACGTCAGCAATACCGAATAGCCGCTCGTGCGAATTCGTTCGAGCAGTGGAAATACTGACATGATTTCGCCAATGCTGGCGCCATGAACCCAGACGAGCGGACCAGACGGACGGCGTATGCTCGGAATGCCTCGCCGTTCTGAAACTCGTGTTGGCTCTTCCTTTCCCCGTTTCAGCCGCCGCTTCAACATCAAGCCGGCAAGCGGTGCCGCGATTCGCGTGGAGCCGCGGTAAAGCCTGAGCGTGAGAGGCAGCCGATCCTTACTTGCCATTGGCAATCCTGCGTTTTACGGCTCCCGCCAATTCTTCCGCGCGGCGAGTGGCCGCATCAAGGCGCTGTTGCACGAGACGACGAGCAGCTTCGAGCATCTGATTATCAGCGTTTTTGCTAACACGGATTGGCTCTTCGGCCACTGCGGCTCCCCTCCCGAACGGCAGATCGATGCTGGCGCGATCCCAGCTACGGGCGACGATCCGGCGATTCGTCGCGATCGCAATCGGATAAATGGGTCGTCCCGAATAGTGGGCGAGTGTGACAACCCCAAGACCAGCACGGCGCGAAATCTTTGGAACGTCCGCTGTCACGGCCACATTAATTCCCTCCTCAAGCGCCTCGATCATCTGGCGCATGGCACCAACTGCATTTTTGCGATGAAAGTCCTTACCATTGATCGAACCCGAGCCGCGGATAGTGCCGACACCCAGCGCTTCCGCGGCGATGGCATTGATGTCGGCATCGGCATGCCGGGAAATCAACACCTTCGCGCGATGGTGGGATTTCATGATGAAGGGCGCCAGAAAATGCTGACCGTGCCAAAATGTCAGAATGATCGGCATCTCGGACTCGGCAATCTCGTAGATGTTCGGAGGCTCGATCTGAAAATCGATGGTGCTATTTACCATCCGCAGATAGCTAGCCATCGTTTTGCCAAGCGTGCGCCGAAACAGGCTTGAACTGCGCAACGTCCGCCACATGAACCCGAGATCCGTTTCAGCTTTTCTGCGTGATTAGATCGGCGCTCGGATCGAGCAACCGGTGCACATGAACGATGAAATAGCGCATCATGGCATTGTCGACCGTCAGTTGGGCTTTGGCTTTCCACGCCGCATAAGCCGCTGCGTAATTGGGGTACGCGCCCACAATCTCGACCTTGTTGAGATCGCGAAATTCGGTGGAGCCCAGCGCGGTCAACTCGCCGCCGATGACGAGGTGCAAAAGTTGTTTTGCCGGCTTCTTGTCCGAAGAATTTTTCATCGTTCAGCGACCCCCATCGCCGAATAAGCCGCTTCTTCTAGGCACTCATTTACACATGCGCAAGCATAAGAAGGCAGCGATTGAAGTCGCTTTTTCCGTGCGGAAAGCTTTCAGCAAGCATCTGATGAAGAACAAATGCGTTCGCATTCGAGTACCGAAGATTAACCAGATCCTTTAAGCGAATTCTGGAGCTTTGATGGCATTCTCCCCGTCAAGGCCGGACAAACAAAAAACGTTCGGCGGGGGGTATGACTTGAGGCGTCAAACACAGGCGAGCGCACAAGCGCTGGCCGATGGGTCGAGCCGCGCGTTGCGGCTCGACCCCCTCGGCCTGCCGGTCCGCTACGTCACCGAAGATGAATCTGCTGACGGCCATTCGCGCATTGTCGACATCGACCACAACCGCGTTTTGCTGTTGCGCTCAGTCAGTGGCGTGCGAATGCGGCTCAGGATTCCGCTCGACGGATTTCTCGGCGTTGCAGTGCGAATTCTGATCGCAGATAAAAACGATCCTTGCGCTGCTGCAATCACACTAGAGCACCGCGATCCTGCGCTCAGCGTGGCTTTGCATATTGCCAATGACTTCGATGACATCGCTGCCGAATGGCAGCTGTGGGGCCGCGTGCTAGGCCGTCCGCTGCTTGTAGCCGATCCGGATGGTACGTTACGAGAGCCGCTAAAAATGCTCGGAGCACTCATGGTCGATGAGGGCACGAAGCGACGGCGCCGTCGAACGCCTTTGCGAAAGCGCCGCCCTTATTTCTCGGCGCGCCGCAAAGGATTTTCGGTGCGGCTGGTCACGGTCGTACATCGTGGTGAGCGCGAGATTATCGCGCGAAGTTGACGAGCGCTAAGGGCGAACCCGCGACTGCATCGAGTACGAGGCCTGCGAACAGCAACAAACCGGCATCGCGGTTCGATTTGAACAGACGTAGGCAGAGCGCCGGTTTGTCAATATCGATCGCACGCACCTGCCATGTTAGGTGCAGGGCGAAAGCAACCACTCCGAGCCCGAAAAAAATTCCGGCGCCTGCCGTAATTCCGGCCAACGCGATCAAAATGACGGCGCCCGCGAAAAAACCGGTGAGGGCACGTTTTGTGTTGTGCTCAAATAAACGCGCGGTCGAGCGCACGCCAATTAACGCGTCGTCCTCGCGATCTTGATGCGCATATATTGTGTCATAGGCGATGACCCATGAAATCGATCCTGCGTAGAGAAGTGCGGCCGGAAGATCGAGCCGGCCGAATACAGCAGCCCATCCCATCAGGGCACCCCACGAAAACGCGAGTCCCAGAACCGCTTGCGGGAACCAGGTGATGCGTTTTGCCAGCGGATAAACCGCGACCACCAGTAGCGAAGCAATGCCGGTTATGATTGCGAAACCGTTCATCTGAATGAGGACAAGCAGGCCGATCAGTGCGAGCATGACAAGAAAAGCGAAGGCGGCCTTTGCAGAAACCTGGCCCGAAGGAATCGGACGCGAGCGCGTGCGTTCCACCGATGCGTCAAGATCGCGATCGAGGATATCGTTCCAGGTGCAGCCCGCGCCGCGCATCACGACGGAGCCGATTGCAAATAGAATTAGAAGCTTCACATCTGGCCAGCGCTTGTCCTCGGCGACTGAAGCAAGTGCCGTTGACCACCAGCACGGCAGAAGAAGCAGCCACGAACCGATCGGCCGATCCGCGCGCGCAAGACGGAGATAAGGTCGTGCCCAGGCGGGAGCGAAGTAATCGACCCAATTGCCTGTCGAATCGGCGACGGGACTTACGCCCGGCCGAACTTCATTCATTGTTTCAGAATGTTGCCCGTGAGCGTGTCGAACATGCTGCTACCCGACGAGTCCACGGAATAATTGGGGGAACCAATAGCTCCGCTCAGTCCCGCGCTCGGACTTTGCGGCGTGGCCGAACCGCTATTCGCGGCAGCGTTGCAAACTTTTGTTCGCATCTCCGTTGCTTTGCCGTGCGCCGTTTTGAAATTCTTGACGGCTTCGTCGGGCACACCGCACTGAGCTTGCATGCTCGTCATGAATTTCAACATTTTCAATTCGGCCTCAACATAGGTGCCGAATAATTTACAAGCTTCGGGCAAGGGTGCCTTGCGTTTATTTGCCGCCTGGATCGCCTGGCCCGCCTTGTCGATGCCGCCGCGCAAAGATTCAAAAGTCATCTTGCATTGACTGGGATCTTGGGCATTCGCGATCGTCACCATCGCAAGAACCGCAATGCTGGCGGTAAAAAGAAAAAGGCAGGTACGCATCGTAAATGCCTCGCAAGGATGGAAGAAGACGTAACAAAGCTACGATATTTAGGGCAAGATCGGGGCGCTCTGACTCCGAACCGGCAACCTCGGCCTTTATGATACGTTCGCAACTTAGCAGCACCCGGCTTTATGTCCCAGAGGCTTTAGCGGCCGGGACAGAGCTTTTGGTTAGCGCCGAATCCGCGAATTACCTGAGAAATTCGCTTCGCCTGGTACTAGGCACGGAAATTCTGGTTTTTAACGGGCGCGATGGTGAATGGCGTGCTCGGCTTACGGCAAATTCGCGTAAGGAAACACGGCTAGAGGTTCTATCGCAATTTCGGACGCAAACCCGCGTTGGCAGTCTGCATTATGCATTTGCGCCCATTAAGCATGCCCGCCTCGATTTCATGGTTCAGAAAGCGGTCGAAATAGGCGTTGGCCGCATCTCGCCCGTGATCACGCGGCACACTCAGGTTGCGCGGGTGAACGTCGAGCGTATGCAGGCGAATGTGATCGAGGCAGCGCAGCAATGCGGGATTCTCGCGATACCAGAGGTCGATGAGCCGCTCGCATTTGCGAAATGGTTGGCCGGCATTCCTGCCGATCGAACGCTTGTTTTTTGCGACGAAGAAGCCGAGCCCGGCGATCCATTGAAGGCGCTGACTGCAGGTCCTTCTGGGTCACTTACCTTGGTCGTCGGTCCCGAAGGTGGATTCGATGCAGAAGAGCGCCGCGCGCTGCTCGATCGCAAACCCGTAATCAGGCTCTCACTCGGCCCGCGCATATTACGCGCGGACACGGCGGCGATAGCAGCACTGGCAATTGTACAGGCCGCACGCGGCGATTGGCGCTGAAATCCGAGCTACGCGGATTCCTGGTTTTTTCGGGGAACAAATATGGCATTCGTGAATTGAAGAGAGTCGCGCCCAAATTTGGTCTCCTTTGACGCGGGAAATTGCGCCCACCGATCATATCGATGATTCACTTTTTTCGTCCGTCTTGTTTTTTCTAACTGTCCTTTTTTTGCGGATAGGAGGCGTGCATGGCGAACGAATATAGCTTCGGAATCGAAGAAGAATATTTTGTCGTAAATGGCGAAACAAAATCGTTGCAGCATAAAGTATCGCCATCGTTTTTGGCGGCGCTCAAGCGTGCGATCGGACCATCGTTTACGCGGGAAATGCTTCAGTCGCAGATCGAGATTTCGACGAAGCCGCTCGTAGCGGCAGATGACGTTCATGATGAAGTGAAGAATCTCCGTCAAAAGATAGGTTCGGTCGCCGCCGAGCATGGCCTATCCTATTTCGCGGCGGGCACGCATCCGACAGCGACCTGGATTGGTGGGCACCAGACGGCGAAAATTCGCTATGATGGATTGATGAACGATTTCCAGATGTTGGGCGAACGGAATTTGCTTTGCGGCATGCACGTGCACGTCGAACTGCCCGATCCGAATCGGCGAGTCGATATGATGCGGCGGATGCTTCCTTATGTCCCGCTCTTCATCGCTCTCTCCACTTCGTCGCCCTTCTGGCGTTCGCACCGCACCGGCCTAATGGGATATCGGCTTGCTGCCTATGATGAACTGCCGCGCACGGGGCTACCCGAATTGTTTGAAACAAATGAAGACTATGAAGCCTATGTGTCCGCGCTCATTGAGACACGCGTTATGGCCGATTCATCCTATATCTGGTGGGCAATCCGCCCGTCAGCGAACCATCCAACGCTTGAACTACGCGCGCCCGATGTTTGTACCCGCGCCGAGGATGCGGTTGCGCTTGCGGCGCTCTATCGCGCTCTTGTGCGGCATCTGTTCAACCATCCGGAAGTGAATCGCGGAATCACGGCCGTTGATCGCGCGATAGCCATCGAGAATAAGTGGCGCGCTCAGCGCTATGGCATTCACGGCAGCTTCATCGACCGTCGAGAACGCCGTGCGGTGCCGATTCCAGAAGAACTCGAACGTCTGATTCAAATGCTGGAAGATGACGTTGCCGCGCTTGGATGTGCCAAGGAAATCGCTCATGCGCGCAAGATTCTCTCGACGGGCACTAGCGCCGATATTCAAATCGCGGTCTATCGCGAGGCGGAGCAGCGCACCCGCAGCCGCAATAGGGCGTTCGGCGCTGTCAAGACCTGGCTTGCCGAGGCGACACTACAATAAATTTTGTGAAATAGCCGGCGTTGGCGGCAGACGGGACGCCGTATATCGTCCCGGTCCCTTTTGACGCGCTCTCTCGGAATTCGCCTGCATGGCTCGTGATCAGATCGATATGACTCCGATCGATTCGCGTGACGAACTTGTCGCGTGGTTCGAGACCGGTTCGCGTTCTCCAGAAAACTTTCGCATCGGCACCGAACACGAGAAGTTGCCGTTTATGGCTGACGGCCACCGGCCAGTTCCATATGAAGGCCATCACGGTATCCGTGCGATTCTCGAAGGAATGAGAGATCTGCTCGGCTGGGAGCCAATCGTGGAAGGTGAGACCATTATCGGTCTTGCAGACGTAACATATGGAGGGGCAATTTCGCTTGAACCCGGTGGACAGTTCGAGCTTTCTGGCGCGCCGCTCGAAAGCATCCATCAAACTTGCCGCGAATTGCACGCTCATCTTGCGCAATTGCGCGAAATCGCGACGCCGTTTGGCGTTGGCTTTCTTGCGATCGGTATGAGTCCGGCATGGACGCGCGCTGAAACGCCTGTAATGCCGAAAGGCCGCTACAAGATCATGTCGGCTTATATGCCGAAGGTAGGAAAGCTCGGTCTCGATATGATGTTCCGCACTTGCACTGTGCAGGTGAATCTCGATTTCTCCTCAGAAGCCGACATGGTGAAGAAACTACGCGTCGGGCTCGCCCTGCAGCCAGTCGCAACGGCATTATTTGCGAATTCGCCATTCACCGAAGGCAAGCCAAACGGGTTTTTATCATTCCGCAGTGCGATCTGGCAGGACACGGACGCGGACCGCACTGGCATGCTGCCGTGGGCGTTTGAGGATGGCATGGGTTTCGAACGTTATGCCGATTACGCTCTCGACGTTCCATTGTATTTCATCAAGCGCGGGACGAATTATATTGACGTCGCCGGCTCGTCGTTCCGCGATTTGCTTGCTGGAAAGCATCCAGCATTGCCCGGTGAGCTCGCAACGATTTCTGACTGGGCCAATCATCTGAGCACGATTTTTCCCGAAGTGCGTTTAAAGCGTTATTTGGAAATGCGCGGCGCCGACAACGGGCCAATGGAACGGATTTGCGCGCTACCTGCACTATGGGCCGGGCTTCTCTACAATCAGGTATCGCTCGATGCTGCATGGGATCTGGTGAAAGACTGGACTGCAGTTGAGCGAGAGAGGCTCCGCGCCGACGTCACGAAACTCGGCTTGAAGGCGGAAATCCGCGGCCGTAGTGTCCGCGATATCGCACGTGATGTGCTGAAACTTTCTCGCTTAGGCCTCACGCAACGTATGCGGCTCGATTTTCTCACCCAGGACGAGACGCATTTTCTCGATCCTCTTGACGAAATCGTCGAACGTGGTGAGACGCCTGCAGAGGTTCTTCTCAAGCTTTTCAACAGTCAATGGGAAGGTTCTGTCGATCCGGTGTTCAATCTGCTTGCCTATTGAGCGGAACCTAACGCGAGCTTTTCAACCTGAAAACTCGGTCTCGCGATCGATAACATCTTGGGCTTCTGGATTGAGCGGCTGCGCCGTTCGTTTTGGCCCAGTGAGCGGTTCAGGCTGCGGTTTCGCGCGGCGGGTCTTGTCGAGACCTGCGTAAATTCCGCCTGCTTGTTGGAGCGCGAGCCGTTCGCGGTCGCGCGTCCGCACGTCTTCCACGATCTCATCTATTGTTTCTTCGGCGATGCCGAGCTGGGCGAGGGTCGCACGCCCAAAGGAAATGGCAGATTCGAACGTCTCGCGGATTTCGTAATCGACGTCCTTGGCGAGGAGCGCGAGGGTGGTCGCCCGATCGAAAGACCGGACGAATAGCTTCGCGCCAGAAAACTCGGCCTTCGCGATATCTACGATGCGCTCGGTGTTTTCTGCATCATCGGTGCAGACCGCGATCAGTCGAGCCTTGTCCGCGTGAGCCGCGCGCAGCACGTCGAGCCGCGTACCGTCACCGTAAAAAATCTTGAACCCGAAACGGGCAACGGCCTGGATCATCTCGACATCGTTGTCGATCACCGTCACGTCCACGCCTTGCGCCAGCAAACATTGCGAGACGATCTGTCCGAAGCGGCCGAAACCGATGACGAGCACCGAACCACGAGTGCGTTGAAGCTCCTCCATTTCGTATTCGGGCTCGGTCCCTTTGCGGCGGGAAAGCAGCAATTCGGCGAACGCCGCGAAGGGTGGTCCCATCAGCATTGTCATACCCGCAAGTGCGACCACGAGACTAGATTGCGCCATCGTCAGCAGCCCAAGCGATAAGCCGACTGGTATCAGCACGAAGGCGAACTCGCCCGCTGACGTCAGAATAGCGCCCGCGCGTAGTGCGTCTGGTTCGCGTTCGCAAGTTAGCCGATATAGAACCCAGACAATTCCGGTCTTGATCAGCGTCACGAGAATGGCTCCCGCGATCAGGAGCCAGAGATTGTTGCGCACTACGCCGACATCGATCGACATGCCGACGCCCATGAAGAACAGCGCAAGCAGCAATCCGCGGAATGGTTCAATGTCGGCTTCCAGTTCATGCCGGTAGGTCGATTCCGCAAGTAAAAGCCCCGCGAGAAATGCGCCGAGTGCCATCGACATACCGGCAGCCTGCACCGCGAGACCGGTGCCAATCACGACGAGAAGCGCCGCCGCGGTCATCACCTCGCGCGCATTAGCGCGCGCAAGAATCTGGAAAAAAGGATTGATGAGATAACGCCCCGCAATAAAGACTGCGGCAATCGTCGCGGCGATGATCGCGGCTTTTATCGTGCCTTCTTGAAATCCGCCGCCGTCGTGTGCGTGGTCGGGTGAGAGCAGGGGAATAAGCGCGAGAATCGGTACCACGGCCATGTCCTGAAACAGCAAGACCGCGAAGGCGCGCTGGCCATAAGTGGTCTGCATGTCACCGCGCTCGTCGAGAATTTGCAGCGCGATCGCCGTGGCTGACATCGCGAGTGCCAGTCCCGCGACGATTGATCCGCGCCAACTGATGCCGAGGAAATTGAGTGCGAGGAAAAAGATAACGGTCGTCGTGACCGTCAGTTGGGCAGCACCCAGACCGAAAATCGCACGCCGCATGGATGCGAGTCGCGATAGTTTTAGTTCAAGACCAATCAAGAAAAGCAGCATCACCACGCCAAGCTCGGCGATGCCGAGAATGGTCGTGGGCTGGCGAAAGAAAGCGAAGCCCCACGGGCCGACAATGATTCCAGCAGCGAGATAGCCAACGATTGCCGACAACCCAAAACGGCGCGCGATCGGCGCAGCAGCTACAGTCGCGCCCAAAAGAACCAGAAGCTGGAGAAGAAGCCCGTATTCGTTACTGTCGGGATGCATGGAACGAATTTCTCGCACTGGGCAGCGCTGCGTGCGCGGGAAGGATACAATGTTCTTTTCCAAGAGGCGCGATCAAGACGCGATCTTTTTATTGTAGATTGTCGTAGCCTTGTCCAAAGCCGTTCAAGCTAAGTGGAATGCCAATCCCTTCTTCCGGCGTCTGGAAAATGATGAAGGTCGCATCCTTTCCGTTCCGGAGTTGCCCGAGGAGCTTGTCGTCGAGCACCACTTCGGCGACACATCCGTTCGGCAGGCAGCGCACGTAACCCGTTTTACCGACTTCGACATTGTCGATATTCAGTTTGAGACCCTCAGTCAGCAGCACACCAAGCGGAACCAGAACGCGCATCAGTCGCATTTTCTTGTCAGCAGTTTTCAGCACGATCAGCGAGAGGCCGACATTCGGCCGATCCTCAGCGGTAACGCTTTGGATGAGCGCACACTGCTCAGTCTGCGCGCCCGCCGGCGTGTCGCAGCGGATTTGCCATTCGCCATAGGTTGCCTTCACTACGCCTTGAGCGTTCCCAGTCTGGGCAAAACCCAACATTAGCGTCGCGAGGATTGTGAGAGCTATGCAGAAGCGAGAAACGGTCATGTTTTTCCTCCGGCGAGCGAATCGTTCGTAGCTCGCCGTGATCGAGACTTACCCCGGGTACATCGCCGTTTCGAGGTGTCAATAATGCGGCGCCGGGGGCGCCGTGGGCCGCTCGAACCCCTTGTGTCCCTATACGAATTATGGCGTTGGGCTTTCGCCTTATGGCGTTGCGAGGGGGATCGAATTATGGTTCATGGCTGATAACCGCTCTAAAAGGCGGTTCATCCGCGAATTCGAACCGAGCTCCGGAGCAGTTGATTTTGCGCGTCACCGTGCCGTTCGCTCCGAAGTTTTGGGTCGTGCCGCGCGATGTTAAGTTGCGCTCGCCAGGATTTGAAAAGAGAAGAATCAGGAATGCGATCGATGTCTGAACGGGTTCGTCTTGCGACCTTAACGCTCTTCTTCCTCATCATCGGTTTTCTGCCCGTTTCAGCCGGCCAGCTTGGCCAGCCGTCCCCTTGGGAACTGGGGTTCCAACCCCCGGCAACGCCGGTAATGGAATTTATCGAGAGCTTTCACTGGTGGATCCTGATTGTAATTACCACGATCGTTCTATTCGTAACCATTCTCCTCGCTTATGTGATGTGGGCGTTCAGTGCGAAACGCAATCCGAAGCCATCGAAGGTCACGCATAATACTCCGCTTGAAATCATCTGGACGGTAATTCCCGTCATGATTCTTGTCAGCATCGCTATCCCGTCCTTCCGCCTACTGTATGAACAACTCGATCTTCCTAAGGGCGATCTCACGGTGAAAGCGACCGGCACGGCGCAGTGGACCTGGACCTACACCTATCCGGACCATGGCGGTTTCAGTTTTGACTCCAATATGCTGCAGGATAATGAGTTGAAGCCCGGACAGCCGCGCCTCCTCGCCGTCGACAACGAACTTGTTGTTCCGGTGAACAAAATCGTCCGCGTGCAGGTGACAGGCGAAGGCATTATTCATTCGTTTTCGGTGCCCTCATTCGGTATCAAGATCGACGCCATCCCTGGACGTTTGAACGAAACTTGGTTCAAGGCGACAAAAGAAGGAATTTTCTACGGCCAGTGCTCGCAGCTTTGTGGACGCAATCATGCATTCATGCCGATCGCCGTCCGCGTCGTCAGCGAGCAGGCGTTCGCAAGCTGGCTCGTGGACGCGAAAAAGAAATATTCCTCCGTGCCGGGAGTCGATCCGGCCGCCATGGCAACTGTGACCACGCAAGCACGCCAGTAAAATCGAGAAGAGGTAATCGCTATGGCTTATACAGCAGTACGCGCGGACGATCACAATCCGACAGGAATTCGCCGCTGGCTCTTCTCAACGAATCATAAGGACATTGGGACGCTCTATCTGATCGAGGCAATCCTCGCGGGCGTGATAGGCGGAGTGCTGTCGGTGGTGATGCGTGCGGAACTTGCCGAACCGGGCATCCAGATTTTCGCTAGCGCGCATATGTACAACGCATTCGCCACGGCGCACGGCCTCATCATGGTGTTTTTCATGATCATGCCTGCGCTGATCGGCGGTTTCGGTAACTGGTTTGTCCCGTTGATGATCGGCGCCCCCGATATGGCGTTCCCGCGCATGAATAATATCTCGTTCTGGTTTCTCATCGCGGCGCTTATTCTTCTGGTCACCTCGATGTTCGTTCCCGGAACGTCGGAAGGCCTCGGCTTTGCGGGCGGCTGGACGGTTTATCCGCCTCTATCGTCGAAGGCAGGTAGCCCTGGACCTGCGATGGACCTCGCCATCTTCGCGCTACATCTCGCGGGGGCGTCTTCCATTCTGGGCGCCATCAACTTCATCACCACGATTTTCAATATGCGTGCGCCTGGCATGACGCTGCATAAGATGCCGCTATTCGTTTGGTCAATCCTGGTGACGGCATTCCTATTGCTGCTAGCGCTGCCCGTGCTCGCCGGCGCGATCACGATGCTACTCACCGACCGTAACTTCGGCACCACCTTCTTCGATCCGCAAGGTGGCGGTGATCCGCTCCTGTTCCAGCATCTGTTCTGGTTCTTCGGCCATCCCGAAGTATACATCCTCATCCTGCCCGCATTCGGAATCATCAGTCAGGTGATTTCGACCTTCTCGAAGAAACCGGTGTTTGGTTATCTCGGCATGGCCTACGCAATGGTTGCGATTGGCGGCATCGGCTTCATCGTATGGGCGCACCACATGTACACGGTCGGCATGAGCTTTACCGCCCAGGCCTACTTCATGGTCGCAACGATGGTCATCGCGGTGCCGACGGGCATCAAGGTGTTCTCGTGGATCGCCACGATGTGGGGAGGCTCGATCGAGTTTAAGACGCCGATGCTTTGGGCGATAGGATTCATTTTCCTTTTCACCCTTGGCGGAGTGACAGGCGTGGTCTTATCCAACACCGGTCTCGACCGCTCGTTGCACGATACCTATTACGTCATCGCGCACTTCCACTACACGATGTCGCTGGGCGCCACCTTCGGTATTTTCTGCGGGTGGTATTACTGGTTCCCAAAAATGACGGGTTATCAGTATTCCTCATTTCTTTCCAAGCTCCACTTCTGGCTCACCTTCATCGGCGTGAACACGATCTTCTTCCCGCAGCATTTCCTTGGTCTCTCGGGCATGCCGCGCCGCTACATCGATTATCCTGACGCCTTCGCACCGTTCAACAGAATTTCTTCCTACGGTGCTTATATCTCTACGATCGGCCTCGTTGTCTTCTTCATTGTGATCATCGATGCTTTCGTGAAGAAACGAAAAGCGGCCGACAATCCGTGGGGCATCGGTGCAACGACCCTGGAATGGACGCTGCCTTCGCCGCCACCGTTCCATACATTCGAGACCTTGCCGCGGATTAGGTGAGATGAGCCGACCGAGCACCGCTCGCTCGGCGGAGGTTCTGCCGGGCTTTGCCGACGTTGCGGATTATTTCGCGCTGCTAAAACCGCGCGTGATGTCGCTTGTCGTGTTTACGGCCTTGGTCGGGATCGTCCGTGCACATGGAGGGATCCATCCCGTGATCGGCTTCGCGGCGTTGCTCTCCATCGCGATCGGTGCGGGGGCAGCCGGTGCGCTTAATATGTGGTGGGATGCCGAAATTGACAGTCGTATGATACGGACGCGCGGGCGCCCCATTCCGGCGGGCCACGTTGAGCGAGGCGAAGCACTCGTGATCGGCGTGATGCTTTCGATCGCCTCCGTCGTGATGCTCGGACTGTTTTCAGGCCTGCTCGCGGCAGGACTGCTCGCTTTCACGATCTTCTTTTATGCCGTCATCTATACAATGGTTCTCAAGCAATGGACCGCGCAGAACATCGTAATTGGCGGTGCCGCCGGCGCATTTCCGCCGATGATCGGTTGGGCTGCAGCAACGGGCATGATTGGATTTGAAAGCGTAATTCTTTTTCTGATCACATTTTTCTGGACGCCGCCGCATTTTTGGGCGCTTGCCCTTCTGCGCAAGGACGAATATGCGCACGCGGGTATCCCGATGCTGCCGGTCGTCGCAGGCGAGATCGAAACGCGCCGCCAGATTTTAATTTATTCGGCGATCGTTGCGGTTGCAGGCATCGCGCCCACGCTGTTCGGATTTGCTGGGTTTGTATATGGGTTCATTGCCGCTCTTCTTGGTGCGATCTTTGTCGCTTTCGCGATCGACCTCTATCGTAAGCGCAGCCGGAATGAGATCGAAATGGCGGCAAAGCGGTTATTTGCGTTTTCGGTGCTCTATCTCTTCCTGCTGTTCGCCATTCTGCTCGTCGAGGGTATGGGCCGGTAATCATGGCCGCTGCGAAACATAAGTCCAAAGGCGTCGTACTCACCCCGGCCCAGAGCCGCAGCCGCCGCATACGCTCTATCACGCTCGCGCTCGTGCTAGCGGGCTTCGCAATCCTTTTCTATGCAGTCACAATTGTGAAACTCGGCCCCGGTGCGATGAACCACTAGTGATGAAAAACGGACGCAATCAGCTTCTCCGCCGTCATCGCACCGTCGCATCTTCCTGTGCGATGTTCGTCGCGGTCATGGTCGGAGTCGCCTACGCATCGGTTCCTTTCTACAACTGGTTTTGCCGCGTGACGGGTTTTAGCGGTGTGCCGTTGGTCGCGACCGAGGCGCCAAAGTCGCCGATTGCGCGCAAGGTGGTCGTTCGTTTCGATGGCAACGTCGCGGGCGGCTTGCCATGGACTTTTGCACCAGAACAGACGCAAATCGAAGTACAGCTCGGTGAAACCGTGCTGGTGCACTACATCGCGACCTCACTTGGGGCGAAAGAAACCGTCGGCATCGCTTCTTATAATGTGTCGCCGCCGGAAGCCGCGGGCTATTTCAACAAGCTGCAATGCTTCTGTTTCACTGATCAGCGCCTCGCGGCCGGCGAACGGTTGGAAATGCCGGTCGTTTTTTTTATTGATCCTGAGATGGACAAGGATGCGGAATTTAAGAGGCTAGATACGATGACGCTTTCCTATACGTTCTTCCCGTCCAAAAAGGCCGATCCGCTGGCGGCGGCGCGAAGCGAGGTCAGGGTAAGATAAACCGCCGCAGGCTTGCGGCAGTACTTCCGCCGTGAGAGGAATTAAAATAAGAGATTCAACGGAGACAAGAAATGGCCGACGCCCACGCGAAACATCACGAATATCATCTCGTTGATCCATCACCCTGGCCGATCGTCGGTGCGTTATCTGCGCTGTTCATCACGATGGGCGGCGTTTACTGGATGCGCGGCGGCACGCCTCTGATTGCGATCATTGGCATTCTTGGCATCTTATACGTAATGATCGCCTGGTGGCGGGATGTCATCAACGAGGCGGAGCACAAGGGCGACCATACGAAGATCGTGCAGTTGGGTTTGCGCTACGGGATGATCCTGTTTATCGCCTCCGAGGTAATGTTCTTCGTCGCCTGGTTCTGGGCGTATTTCGATGCGGCGCTGTTTCCCGGCGAGCATACGCAATTCATACGTGCCGAAGTCACCGGTGGCCATTGGCCTCCGAAGGACATTGCGACCTTCGACCCATGGCATTTACCGCTTCTCAACACGTTAATCCTGCTCACCTCTGGCACGACCGTGACCTGGGCCCACCATGCGCTGCTCGAAAACGACCGCAAGGGGTTGATTAACGGCCTCTGGCTCACGATCGTCCTCGGGACGCTGTTCACTTGTGTGCAGGCCTACGAATATTCGCACGCCGCTTTCGCTTATTCCGGTAATATTTACGGCGCGACGTTCTTCATGGCGACCGGCTTCCATGGGGCACACGTTATTATCGGCACAATCTTCCTGACAGTCTGTCTGGTCCGTGCCTATCTTGGCCACTTCAAGCCGGATCATCACTTCGGCTTCGAGGCGGCAGCTTGGTACTGGCACTTCGTCGACGTGGTTTGGCTATTCCTGTTCGCCTTCATCTATGTATGGGGTGCGGGCATGCCCGTGGAGCACTGAGGCTGACAAAATCTGGCCCAGTCTCGCCCTATCTCGCCGGACTGAAAAGTCGTTGTCCACGCTGCGGCGAAGGCAACCTGTTCTCAGGATTTCTTGAGCTCGCGAAGCATTGCGAAAAGTGCAGCCTTGACTACGGATTTGCGGACGCAGGTGACGGACCCGCCGTATTCGTGATTTTGATCGCGGGATTTCTCGTCGTCGGCCTCGCGGTCGTCGTCGAATTCATCTGGCGTCCACCCTACTGGGTCCACGCGATTTTATGGTTTCCGTTAGTGCTCGCAGTCACTCTCGGTCTGCTGCGACCGCTGAAAGGATTACTCGTCGCGGCGCAATTTTACCACAAGGCAGCCGAAGGACGTCTTGATCGAAGCAAGCGATGAAACGTTCTAAAAAACAGCTCCCTAAATGGCGTGCACTGATCTGGCCCGGGTTGTTTGTGTTCGCGGTCCTCATCGCGTTCATCGAACTCGGTTTCTGGCAGCTTTCGCGACTCGCTTGGAAACAGGATTTGATTGCGCGCGCAGCGGAGCGGACACAACTTTCCTTTGCTTCACCGGCGCCGGCCGAGAGAGACTGGCCGAAAGTGTCGGCGGAAAGTGACGAATATCGCCGTGTGAGAGTTGCTGGCACATTCCGGCATGACCGCGAGGCGCTTTGCTATGCCTTGCTATCGGATGCGAACGGAAAATTCTCCGGGCCCGGCTATTGGGTGATGACCCCCTTGGAAATGGCGGATGGCACGACCGTAATCGTGAACCGCGGCTTCGTGCCACTCGACCGAAAGGACGCCGCGACGCGCCGCGATGGGCAGGTTTCGGGTCTGGTTACGATTACTGGCTTTCTGCGCCTTCCGGAAGGGCGCTCATGGTTCACGCCCGCTGATGACCCCACTCGCAATACTTGGCAGGAACGCGACCCTGCTGCGATCGCAAAAGCCTATAGGCTCGAGCGCGTCGCACCTTTTTTCATTGACGCAGATTTGAAGCCTAATCCCGGTGGATTGCCACAGGGTGGCGAGACGCGGCTGGTGTTTTCAAATCGCCATCTAGAATACGCGGTCACTTGGTTCGGTCTCGCGTTCGCACTGACTGCGGTTTTCATTGTTTTTGCGCGCAATCAGCTTGCATAAGCGTGCTTGAATCACGCGTCATGCGCGCCTAGTTTGCGCGCGAAAAATGAGGAAATTTGCTTGCGCTACATCTCCACTCGCGGCGAGGCGCCGATCGCCTCCTTCACCGATGCGCTGCTCGCCGGGCTCGCGCACGACGGCGGACTCTATGTACCAGAATCATGGCCACAAATTTCCGCGAAAAGTATTCAAGGGTTCAGGGGAAAATCATACGCTGATATCGCGGTCGAGGTGATTAAGCCGTTTGTGGGCGGCACGATTTCCGATGCAGCTCTTTCGCACATGGCTCGCGAGGCATATGCGACCTTTGACGACTTGGCGGTCGCACCATTGCATGAGCTGAAACCCGGCGAATATTTGCTGGAGCTGTTTCACGGTCCGACACTCGCCTTCAAGGACGTCGCGATGCAATTACTCGCTCGCCTAATGGATCACGTGCTGCGCGAGCGCAATGAACGTGCAACGATCGTAGGCGCTACATCGGGTGATACCGGCGGCGCGGCAATCGAGGCCTTTCGCGGCCGCGATCAGGTCGACATGGTGATTCTCTTCCCGAACGGACGTGTTTCCGAAGTTCAACGTCGGATGATGACCACTGTGCCTGACCACAATATTCATGCGGTCGCTATTGAAGGTACTTTCGACGATTGCCAGTTGATTCTGAAGGGCCTCTTCAACGATCACCAGTTCCGCGACCGGGTGAAACTATCTGGAGTAAACTCCATTAACTGGGCTCGAATCGTGCCGCAGATCGTCTATTATTTTAGTGCTTTCGTTGCGCTAGGCGCGAACGCGAAAATATCCTTCGTCGTTCCGACCGGAAATTTCGGCGATATTTTTGCGGGTTATGTTGCGTTGAGGATGGGGCTTCCGATCGAACGGCTCGTGATCGCAACCAATATAAACGATATCCTTGCTCGCACGCTCGAGTCTGGCCGCTATGAAGTGCGTAATGTGGTCCCGACCAAGTCGCCGGCGATGGACATTCAGGTATCCTCGAATTTCGAGCGCCTATTGTTCGATGCCTATGACCGCGATCCCGCGGCGATCCGGAGGATTATGAGCGAACTTGCAAACAACGGGCGCTTCGAGCTCGCTGATAAGCCGCTCTCGTTTATTCGAGCTGTATTCGACGCTGGACGTGCGAGCGAATCTGAAACCAAACAGACCATTCACGCCGTGCATAAATCGAGCGGGTATCTACTCGATCCGCATAGCGCGGTCGGCGTTTCCGTGGCGCGCGCGATGAAAGTTAAAACTCCTTTTGTTGTGCTTGGCACCGCACACCCCGCAAAATTTCCGGACGTGGTGGAGGAGGCAACTGGCAAGCATCCCGCATTACCCTCGCGCCTCTCCGATCTTGGAAAACGCGAAGAGAGATTCAAGATTCTACCCGCTGACCAGGCGGTGATCGCAAAGTTTGTTGTGGAGCATTCCCGCGTGGCCGAGGGAGCCACCGCATGAGCGCGTGCGTAACGAAACTTGATAGTGGCCTTGCGGTGGTCACCGACAACATGCCGCAACTTCAAACGGCTTCTCTCGGTATCTGGGTCGGCGCAGGTGCCCGCTACGAAGAAGTCACGGAGAATGGAATCTCGCATCTGTTGGAGCATATGGCTTTTAAGGGCACCGCGCACCGTAGCCAGCGGCAGATCGTTGAGGAGATCGAAGCGGTCGGTGGCGATTTGAATGCATCCACTGGACTCGAGACCACCGGCTATTATGCTCGCGTGCTCGGCGAAGATGTGCCGTTGGCGCTCGACATCCTCACCGATATCCTCACGACGCCTAGTTTCGACGAGCAGGAGCTCGTACGGGAAAAGGGCGTAATCTTGCAAGAAATCGGAGCATCGAACGACACGCCTGAGGACGTCGTCTACGAGCTGTTTCAGAAACGCGCGTTTCCCGATCAACCGGTCGGACGCCCGATTCTCGGCACGCCAGAAACCGTGAAATCACAATCGCCCACGAGCCTGCGCGATTATATGGCAAAGCACTATCGTGCGCCGCGCATGGTAGTAGCTGCCGCGGGTGCGGTCGACCATGACAGTATCATGGAGAAAGTGACGAAGCGCCTGGCGTCGATTCCCGTCTTGTCGGCGGCAGCACCCAAGCCTGCGAATTACTCAGGTGGCGCAGAACTCGGTCTGCGCGATCTTGAGCAAGCCCATCTCTTGCTCGGCCTCGAAGGTCGATCCTACCATTCACCTGAATTTTTCGCGCTGCAGGTTTTCACGAACATGCTCGGTGGCGGCTCGTCCTCGCGTCTCTTTCAGGAGGTGAGGGAGAAGCGTGGACTTTGCTATTCGATCTATTCCCATCACTCATCTTATTCCGACACTGGCATTTTCGCGGTTTATGCGGGTACTGACCCAAAGGACAGCCACGATTTGATGAGCGTCGTAATCGATCAACTGATCGAGGCCGCCGAAAAAGCCGAACCAGCCGAAATTGCCCGCGCAAAAGCCATGATGAAAGTGGGCCTTCTCGGCGCGCTCGAAAATTCCGGTACTCGCTCCGATCAGCTTGCGCGCCAAATCCTCGCTTATGGCCGGCCAATTCCAATGGAGGAACTCGTGCAGCGAATTGACGCGGTATCGATCGAAGATGTGCACGCGGCGGGCCGTGCCCTGATCGCCTCCGGTCGCCCGACATTCGCCGGGCTTGGGCCTCGCGCCGGTATTGAATCGGCGGCCCGTATCGCAGAAAATCTCGCTCGCACAGCAGCCTGAGTACTTACCGCCGGAGTTTCGATGGCGCTATTTCGGTCTATACCATGGTCCGATCCCGTTCCGTTGATCGAAGGCGATGGTGTGTTTCTGCGCGCACCGCAGATGACGGATTTCATCGAATGGGCGAGGCTGAGAGAACACAGCCGCGATTTTTTAACGCCGTGGGAACCGGAGTGGCCGAGTGACGATCTCAAGCGTCCGGCCTTTCGCAATCGTCTTCGGCGCTATGCGGATGAGATTCGTCGGGATCAGGGTTATCCATTTTTCGTGTTCCGCACCGGCGATCGGGCGCTGATCGGAGGCGCCACCTTAAGTAATTTGCGGCGCGGTGTCGCACAGGCGGCAAACCTTGGTTACTGGATGGGCGCGCCTCATGCGGGGAAAGGTTACATGAGCGCAGCAGTGAGAGCCCTTATTCCGTTTTCGCACGGTGCCCTCGGACTGAAGCGGATCGAGGCAGCATGCATTCCGGAAAATGTTGCTTCCATTCATCTTCTGGAAAAACTTGGCTTTGTGCGAGAAGGCTACGCGAGAAAATATCTCTGCATCGCTGGCAAATGGCAGGACCATGTGCTCTACGCACGACTCAGCAGTGATCCTCTAAACTAGAGAAGTTTTGGCTTTTGTTCTGCGAACCCGAATCCGAGGAAGTGCATGATCGGATTCGAATGGCGGATCAAAGTCCCTCCTGATAGGCAAGACACTAAATTCATTTGGATCTCGACGGAGACAGAAATGGATACGAACAATCAAGCTCCGCTTTGGACGCCCGATCCAAAGCGTGTCGCCACGAGCCAGATGAATCAATTTCGGAAGGCAGCGAATGAGCGATATTCGGTCACGCTCGAGGATTATCGTGATCTCCATGCCTGGTCGGTGAAGGCGCGTGCAGAATTCTGGGATTTGATGTGGGATTTCGGCGGCGTCACTGGCGAAAAGGGCGGATGTCTCATTATCGCCGACGAAAAAATGCCGGGTGCGAAATTCTTTCCTAATGCGCGATTGAATTTCGCAGAAAATCTCATTCGCCGGCACGGTAGCGACACGGCCATTATTTTTCGTGGCGAAGATAAATCCGCGCGGAAGTTTTCCTACGCGGAGCTCAATGAACTTGTATCATGTCTGCAGCAGGCACTTTTGGCCGCGGGCGTGAAAATGGGAGACCGTGTCGCAGCGATGCTTCCGAACTTGCCCGAAGCCGTTGCGCTGATGCTTGCGACCACTTCGCTTGGCGCGATTTTCTCTTCTTGCTCGCCCGATTTCGGCGAGCGCGGCGTGGTCGACCGTTTCGGCCAGATTGAGCCAGCGATTTTCATAGCCTGCGACGGCTATTGGTACGCCGGCAAACGCATCGAAATCGCGGATAAATTGAAGACGATAGTGCAGAACCTGCCGACGGTTGAGAAAGTCGTGATCATTCCTTATCTGGGGAACGCTCTTGCAGTGACTCGGAAAGTGCCGCGGGCTGTCGACCTCTCTGCGTTTCTGGCGCCATTCAAACCGAAAGCCCTGACCTTCGAGCGACTTCCGTTCGATCACCCAATCTACATTCTCTATTCATCGGGAACGACCGGCGTGCCGAAATGCATCGTGCATTGCGCGGGTGGAGTCCTTTTACAGCACCTGAAGGAGCATAGGCTCCATTGCGATATCCGTCCCGGCGAACGGCTTTTCTACTTTACAACGCTCGGTTGGATGATGTGGAACTGGCTAATGACCGCCTTGGCTAGCGAAGCGACGCTTTGCCTCTATGATGGGTCGCCCTTCGCGCCCGATGCGGGCGTGCTTTTCCAGTACGCACAGGACGAAAAAATTGATATTTTCGGCACTTCGGCGAAATACATCGACGCGGTGAAAAAATCCGGTCTCGTGCCAAAAACTGCATTTGATCTTTCTGCGATTCGGATGCTCACCTCAACGGGCTCGCCGCTCGCGCCTGAAAGCTTCGATTTCGTCTATGAGTCGATAAATCCGGACATTCATCTTGTTTCGATGTCCGGCGGCACCGATCTCGCCGCATGTTTTGTGCTTGGCGACCCGACTTCGCCTGTCTGGAAAGGCGAGATTCAGGCGCCAGGTCTCGGTATGGCGGTGGATGTTTGGTCCGAGGATGGAAGGCACCTCGAAGGCGAGCGTGGTGAACTCGTTTGCACGAAGCCGTTTCCGTCGATGCCGGTAAAATTCTGGAGCGATCCAGATGGAAAAAAATATCACGCCGCCTATTTCGACCGTTACTTGAACGTCTGGTGCCACGGCGATTTCGCGGAATGGACGAAGCATGGCGGCATGATCATTCATGGTCGCTCGGACGCAACGCTCAATCCCGGCGGCGTTCGAATCGGCACCGCGGAGATTTATTCGCAGGTTGAACAGATTCCGGAGATCATCGAATCGATCGCCATTGGACAGGATTGGGAGCATGATGTTCGCATCGTCTTATTCGTGCGTCTGTGCGAAGGCTTGAATCTTGATGAGGAGTTGGTCGATCGCATCAAAAAAAAGATCCGCACGGGCGCGAGTCCGCGTCACGTCCCGGCAAAAATCATTCAGGTTGCGGACATTCCGCGCACTCGATCGGGAAAAATCACCGAAATTGCTGTGCGGAATATCGTGAATGGTCAAGCCGTGAAAAACACTGAGGCATTGGCCAATCCGGAAGCACTCGATTTGTATCGCGATCTGCCGTCGCTGCGCGAATGAAATATGGCCGGGTAAACCGATAACTTCGAGGGTGGATAAAGTTATCCGGCGAGAACACGGTTCGCGGGGAAAGTGATTTCAATCAACGTGCCCGCATTCACATTGCTTTTCACCGAAAAGCCGGCGCGATTCGCTTCCGCGAGCGCTTTGGTAAGCGGAAGGCCAAGACCGGAGCCGCCTCCGGCGCCCCGCCCCGTGGTCGCAAGCTGACGGAATGGCTCAAGGGCAATCGCAACATCTGCCTCCGACATGCCGACGCCCGTGTCGCGCACACGCAAAAGCACCTCACCGGTTTCGGAAAGCTGTGTTGATAAGATTACTTGACCACCCGGCGGCGTGAATTTGATCGAATTCGACAAGAGATTGAGTACGATCTGTCGGATCGAGCGCACGTCGGCGACGACCTGCGGCAACTCGGGAAACAACGATGTACGGATGATGATGCGTTCGCGGTTCGCCTGGCTTTGCATGATCGCCATACATTGACGCGCGATGTCATTGAGGTCGACTCCTGCGAATGAAAGCTCAACCTTGCCGGCCTCAATTTTAGAAAGATCGAGTAGATCGTTAATAAGTGAGATGAGATGCGAGCCGGAAGTCTGAATGTCCTTCAGATATTCACGGTAACGCTCGTTGCCGATCGGGCCGAAACGTTCCTCGCGCATGACTTCGGCGAAGCCAATGATCGCGTTTAGCGGCGTGCGGATTTCATGGCTAATCTTGGCGAGGAAATCGGACTTCGCCGAACTTGAATGTTCGGCCTTGCGCTTGGCTTCGAGCAATTCTTCTTCTGCGCGCTTCCATTGTGTGATGTCGCGAAACACGGCACAGAATCGTTTCGGATTTTCACCGATCTTGCCCAGGGTCATGAAAAGGGGAATCAGACCGCCTTCACGCTCCCGTCCAATTATCTCGCGGCCGTCATTTAAAAGACTGACGACGCCGTTTGCTGCTAGTCCTTCTAAATAATCGACGACCGCCCTATGGCTTTCGGGTGCGAATAACTGCACAAATGACTGTCCTTCGACTTCCTGCGAGTCATAGCCGAACAAAGCTTCAGCTGAACGATTGAGATTCAAAATTCTGCCGTTGTGGTCGAGCAGCAAGATGCCATCAGTCGCGGTGTCCAGAATACCGCGCAGCTCTTCGTTCGCAGCTTGTGCCGCGCGGAGCTTCATTTCATTCGCTTCATTTCGTTTCTTCTGCGCGGAATCGCTGAGGGTCAGGATGTAGACCAGTGCGGTCTCGCCGTCCCATGGCACGCTAAGAAGTTTTGCTTCAACCGGGATCAACTCTCCGTCACGACCCGTGATGGCGAGCGTTCGACTCATCTCGGTCTGTCCTTTCTCATCGAAAGGGTTTTTGCCGGTGAAGAAGCGGTGAAGCCTGCCCTCGTCATTGAGCGCTTTGATATCCGGCAGGCCGATCCATTCGAGCGCGGTGCGGTTAGCATAGAGCACACGATCGGCGCGATGCACGACGATGCCAAGCGGCAAGCGGTCGAGCAGCGCATGCTCGCCAATGATCGCAGCGGTGGCGTCGACTTTAGCGGGTTTAATTTCGGCAGCGATTTTTTGCGATGTATCAGTCGAACCAAGGCCGTCGATCCGCTCGCCGATGGTCCGGGCAATTTCGCGGAATGTGTCGCGCTCTTTGGCAGTAAGCTCGGGCCGCTGTGCGCCGTTCGCAGGGAGGACATTGGCCCGCAGGCGAACGACGTTTTCCGGTTGTTCCTCAAGGTCAGAAACAGAAGGTTCCACTTGAGGCGAGGTCGGTGGGATTTCGCTGATGTTTTTCCTCGGATACGCGATCATTTCACGGAACACGCCGAATCCGCGATAACCTTGGAAGTGCCGCTCACGATCGAAAACCGGAAGCGCCGCAAGATCGATGGGAACCGCTATCTCGCTGCCTGCGATCGGCCAGTGGACGGTAATGCCGGACCAGGTATCTCGCCGAGCAATCGCGGCCATCACTTCTCCTGCATTCAAGATACTGAAGCGAGAGGCGACTTCTGCCCAATCGAGACCCAGAATTTCAGCCTCTCCTACGCCGACGACGACAGCCAGTTCCGGTGAGATTGAGGAAAATCGACCTTCGGGTCCGATCTGCCAAACGAAACGTGTCGGAACGTGCTCGATGTCGGGGCGTTTTTCTTTCGGCTCTGTGGTTATCGGGGCCGCTTCCAATTCGGCAATGGCAGTTCGTTTTGCCAGCCGCTGTTCCATCTCAGTTGTTTCCGGCGGCTCGGCTTCCGCAGGCTCTTCTCTATCAGCAAATAACGCAAGTATTGCCGATTGCGCCTTGGTACCGACCCGTAGCAAGACGATGCGCAGCGGACCGAAATCGATTTCGGCGGTACCCTGGCTGCGCACGTTGGCAAACGCTGCTTCGGCATTCGGCTCTAATTCCTGTAAAGTTTGTGCGGGACCGATGACGGCAGCAGCGACAATATTCGTTTCGATCAGATTTCCATCGAGATCGAACAGCGCAAAAGCATCGAGCGAATGTTCGAAGAGTGCGTTGATTGCTTGCACAAGCGTCGGCGATTTTTCTTTTGCAGCATCGAGACCGACGGCGAGCACGGCCTTTTCACCGTTTGTCAGTATAATTCGCGAGAAAGCAAAAGTATTCGGCTGCAGAAAATTTTCGCCTTTAAGACGGAGCCGTTCCAAACGCGGCGATCCGGCGGCGGGGAGATTGGGACCAAGCCGCGCCGCCGCTTGTGCGAGCGACCCAAGCTCCGTCGCATCGCGCGCTGTCGCTTCCGGCAGCGTGTGTGCGCCGACAAGCTTGAGGCCGGCTAGATTCGCGAACAGCAGTTTGCCTTTGGCATCGAACAAAAGTGCCGGCGTCGGGACGGCGACTAGCGCCGATATACGCGCATCGGCGAGGATGTTTGCTAGCGATGGCAATTGAGGCATGCGAGGCAAGTCCTTTCCGCCGCCATACCGGCTTGCCGGGGACTGCGGGTTAATGAAATCTTTAGTATCTAAGCACTGGAAAATCCACGCTTAGCAGGCCATGCTAGCGTGGATCGGGCGGCAAGGTTAATCCCGAAGGGAGAGAGTTCATGATCAAAAATCCGACAGGAATTGAGATTCCGCCAGAAATGCGGGCATTTGCTGAGAAGAGCGTGGGCGAAGCGCGCAAGGCTTTCGAAGGCTACATTGAAGCTGCTACCAAGGCATTTGGTACCGCGGAAAAATCCGCCGAGGCGATACAGTCCAATGCCAAGGACATGGGTCGCAAGGCGATTGGCTTCGCCGAAGCGAACATCAATGCTGGCATGGATTTCGCGCAGAAACTTGTCGGGGCCCGCACTCCGGAAGAGTTTATGGCATTGCAAACCGAGTTCATTCAGACCCAAATGAAGAGCCTATCTGAGCAAGTTAAAGCGCTGGGTGAGACAGCAACAGCGGCGGGAAAGTCAGCATTTGAGTCGCTGAAACCGAAGGGCTAGGGGCTCGAAATCGCCTTTTTCGGCCTAATTGTGCATTGCAATAATGTTATTGCAATGCACAATAAACTCTGCTATGAAGCAAAAATCTAAAGAGACGACCGGCTCTCCGTAAAGGGGTAAGCCAAAAAGCGAGGATTTAAGCCATGGCCGATATCAAGCCGAAAACCGCAATGCCGAATTTCAAGATCCCTGTCACCGAAATGCCCGAGATGGTTCGTGAGTTCGCCGAAAAGAGTGTAGCGCAGGCAAAAGATGCCTATGCCAAACTCAAATCGGCGGCCGAAGAAACGACCGACATGCTTGAAGACACGTATACGACCGCCACGAAAGGCGCGACCGAATTCAATCTCAAGGCGCTCGAAGCCCTTCGTTCGAACGTGAATTCCGCCTTCGACTACACCAGCAAACTACTGGCTTCGAAGACCTTCGCGGAAGCTGTCGAACTTTCGTCGACCCACATGCGCAAGCAGTTTGAAGCGCTTTCCGCTCAGACAAAAGACCTCACCGCGATTGCGCAAAAAATCACGACGGACACAGCCGAACCGATCAAGGCCGGTGTTTCCAAGTTCAAGATGCAGTAAAGTTTCGACCGGGCCTGCCCGGTTTGTCAAAGAGCCCGGTTCGTCGCCGGGCTCTTCGTGTTTTCAGCGGTCGTCTGGAAGACTTGAAACGCTAGGGAATTGTCCGTAGCTTCTTGCGCGTCCGATCCCGTGCAGCTGTAGCTCAGTTGGTTAGAGCGCCTGTCTGTGGAACAGGAGGTCGGTGGTTCGAATCCACCCAGCTGTACCATTTCGCGGTGACGCGGCGCCGCATCTCGTATCCTCAAGATGAGCGATTTCCGAACTCGCAGACGCTCCCGAGCGTCTGCAATTTTTTCAATTTTCATTTGTTTGGTAACAACTGGAATTAAAGTTTCAACTAAGGTTGAGATGCGTGGCGGCGGCCGAGCGCATCACGTCGCGAGGATCTGCCGGCTGATCTCACTGACCTTGTTCACACCAGTGAGCGCCATTGTTGTCTCAAGCTCGCGCTTGATGCAACCGATCGCGGCGCTGACGCCATCCTCGCCGCCGGCGCCGAGCCCATAAATATAAGCGCGGCCGATCATGCAACTCTTCGCGCCGAGCGCGAGCGCGCGCATGACATCCTGGCCTGAACGAACGCCACTATCGAACATGACCTCGAGCTGCTTACCCACGGCATTCGCGATTTTCGGTAGTGCGTGAATTGAGGAGGGAGCGCCGTCGAGCTGCCGTCCGCCGTGATTCGAAACCACGATCGCATCGGCACCATACTTCGCCGCGAGTTTGGCATCTTCAACTTCGAGAATACCCTTGAGGATCAGCGGACCCTTCCAGACATTTCTGATCCATTTCACATCATTCCAATTCAGAGTCGGGTCAAACTGGCTGTTTGTCCATTCAGCCAGGGATGTATTGTCGCTAACGCCCTGCACATGACCGACGATGTTTCCGAAGTGACGGCGCTTCGCGCTCAGAATGCTAGCGACCCACCCGGGCTTCGTCGCAATATTAATAAGATTGCCGAACTTCATTTTTGGCGGGACCGAAAGGCCGTTCTTGATGTCGCGGTGGCGTTGGCCGAGCACCTGCAAATCGACGGTGAGCACTAGCGCACTGCATTTCGCGGCTTTTGCACGCTCAATCAACGAGTGGATGAATTTGCGATCGCGCATCACATAAAGCTGAAACCAGAATGGGTGTCTGGTTTCACTTGCCACGTCCTCAATTGAACAGACCGACATGGTGCTGAGGCAGAATGGGATCTCGGCCTTTTCGGCCGCGCGTGCAGCAAGGATTTCGCCGTTGCCGCGCTGCATACCGCAAAGTCCAATGGGTGCGAGGGCCAATGGCACCGAAACGCGCTTGCCAAGAATTTTAGTCGCCGTCGAACGTTTCGAGACGTCGACAAGAATCTTCTGCCGAAATTTGATCGCCTTGAGATCGCGGCGGTTCGCTTCCAGCGTCTCTTCGGCATAGGAGCCGCTTTCGGCATATTCGATGAACATTTTCGGCACCTTGAGGTGTGCGATCTGGCGCAAATCTTCGACGCAAGTCACGGTCTGCATGGCATTCCCCAGGCTACCTGTTGTGAATTGACCCTTGATAGCACGGTCCTTGAATTTTGGCATATGGCGGGCGGTGCATTTTGAACTTAGTGTACGAAAAGACGCCGTTGCCCAGGAACAATGGGAAAAGCAAACAAGAAAAGACCAGACAAAGGCTTGACTGTTGTGCGTCTAATCAAATGGCGATAGCACGTAGCGTGCTGCAAACCCGCCTGCGACGATGTCAACACCAGTGATGAAAGAGTGAAAAAACTATCGCTGCCTCAGTAGATTGGCTCACTGGCGTTATTTTGCATCTAGAATCTGCTAGAGTGAGTTTAGAAACGGAGCATCGATGTCTCTTATAATGCCAGACCTCGACCAGGCGGTCCTCAATCGCCGCGCGAATATTGTCACAGCGCTGCGCAAAATCGTGCCGGGCGAGGGCGTGATTGATTCCGCACGTGAGATGAAGCCGTTCGAGTCAGACGGTCTGACGGCCTACCGGGCCATACCAATGGTGGTAGTGCTGCCCGAAACGGTCGAGCAGGTCTCGCAAGTCCTGCGTTATTGCCACGCCGAGAAGATCAAGGTTGTGCCTCGCGGAGCGGGGACTTCGCTTTCGGGCGGTGCCCTGCCGTTGGCCGACGGGGTGCTACTCGGGATGGCGAAATTCAACCGCGTACTGGAGATCGATTACGAAAATCGCGTCGTTGTGGTGCAACCTGGCGTTACCAATCTCGGTATTACAAAGGCAGTAGAGGCCAATGACTTTTATTATGCGCCCGATCCTTCGTCACAGATCGCCTGCACGATCGGCGGCAATGTTGCGGAAAATTCCGGCGGCGTACATTGCCTGAAATATGGAATGACCTCGAATAATGTACTTGGCGTTGAAATGGTACTGATGACGGGCGAGGTTCTCCGCATCGGCGGCAAGCATCTCGACGCTGACGGTTACGATTTGCTTTCTGTTATCATCGGCTCGGAAGGATTGCTTGGTGTCGTCACAGAAGTGACGGTACGCATTTTGAAAAAACCAGAAACAGCACGCGCTGTATTGGTTGGCTTTCCGAGTTCTGAAGCTGCTGGTGATTGCGTCGCGAAAATTATCGGGGCGGGAATTATACCCGGCGGCATGGAGATGATGGATAAGCCTGCGATCCATGTTTCGGAGGATTTCGTCCATGCAGGCTATCCGCTCGATGTCGAAGCATTGCTTATTGTCGAACTCGACGGGCCGAAAGCCGAAGTCGATGATTTGTTGGAACGAGTCGCCAAAATTGCCAAGAACTGCGGCTCGTCCGTGCTGCGCGTCTCGAATAATGAAGAAGAGCGGTTGAAATTCTGGGCCGGCCGCAAGGCTGCATTTCCAGCAATCGGCCGAATCTCGCCTGACTATTACTGCATGGACGGCACAATCCCGCGGGCGAAGCTTCCGCTTGTGCTCGCGCGAATGCGCGAATTATCCGAGCAATATAGGCTGCGCGTTGCAAACGTGTTCCATGCTGGCGATGGCAATCTGCATCCGATCATTCTTTATGATGCTAATCAATCCGACGAATTAGAACGTGCAGAAAAATTTGGAGCTGATATTTTGAAACTCTGCGTTAAGGTTGGCGGGGTCCTCACCGGCGAGCATGGCGTCGGTGTCGAAAAACGCGACTTGATGCCTGCGATGTTCACCGAGGTCGATCTCGCGCAACAACAGCGCTTGAAGTGCGCGTTTGATGCCGACGGTCTACTCAACCCCGGGAAAGTATTTCCGAAATTGCATCGCTGTGCCGAGCTGGGCCGTATGCACATCCATGCCGGCAAACTTCCATTTCCAGATCTTCCGCGATTCTAATGACCGATAGACTAAAGCCCCGCGACGAAAAAGAAGTCGTCGATGCCGTCGCCTGGGCGTTAGGGCATAGCAAAACGCTTGAAGTTGTTGGTCGAGGCTCGAAGCGCGCGGTCGGCCGCGCAACACAGACGGCGATCGTGCTTGATTGCTCGGCGATTAGCGGCGTCGAGCTTTACGAGCCGGAAGAGCTTGTGTTGTCGGCGAGAGCGGGCACGCCGCTCGCTGAAATTGAAAGGCAGCTCGCGAAATACAAACAAGAGCTTGCTTTCGAACCGATGGATCTCGGCCCGTTGCTCGGCGGCAAGCTGGACGATGGGACAATTGGCGGCATGGTCTCGGTCAATCTTTGCGGTTCGCGTCGCATCAAGGCGGGTGCTGCGCGCGATCATATGCTCGGCGTCAAGGCTGTTTCAGGCCGCGGCGAGGCTTTTAAGGCAGGCGGCCGCGTGGTGAAAAACGTCACAGGCTACGATCTGCCGAAGCTCATCGCGGGGTCCTGGGGCACGCTCGCTGTAATGACCGAGATCACGCTGAAAGTATTGCCGGCCTCGGAAGACGAAACTACCGTTCTTGCGTTCGGCCTTTCAGACGCGCGCGCGATTGAAGCAATGATGGCAGCTATGGGTTCGGCCTGCGAAGTTTCAGGCGCAGCGCACTTACCGCAAAAAGTCGCGGCCAAAAGTTCTGCGCAAGTCGTCTCCGGCGCAAATGGCGATCTGACGGCGTTCCGTCTGGAGGGCATCGCACCCTCTGTCGCCTATCGGCGCGAAAAACTGGAAGGAATTTTGAAGTCATTTGGGTCGTTAGTTAAGCTTGCTGCTACCGAATCGAAAGCGTTCTGGCGCTTCATTCGTGATGCGCTGCCTTTCGCCGATGGAACGCAGAACGCTGTCTGGCGGATTTCCACGACGCCTAGTATGGGGGCAAAAGTGGGCGGTGCGATTTCTGCCGCAACCAGCGCGCAGATTTTTTACGATTGGGGTGGCGGTTTGTTGTGGGTCGAAATGCCGAATGAAACACCGCATGAAGCTGCCGTGCGCTCAGCGCTGAACGGCCAGGGACACGCGCTGCTTGTGCGCGCCAGCGCGGTGGTACGTGGTAGCGCAGCCGTATTCGGACCGCTCGATGCTAGCCTCGGCAAAGTTATACATGATGTGAAGGAAGGTTTCGATCCAAAGCGTATTCTCAACCCCGGCCGAATGTATTTGGGGCTCTGATGCAAACGAATTTCTCCATTGCGCAGCTTGCGGACCCGAATATTGCAATCGCGAATAAAATTCTGCGTACTTGTGTTCATTGCGGATTTTGCACCGCGACCTGTCCAACTTACGTGCTGCTCGGCGATGAACTCGATTCCCCGCGAGGCCGCATCTACCTCATCAAGGAAATGTTGGAGGAGAATAAGCCGGCAACCTCCGATGTCGTGAAGCACATTGACCGCTGTCTCTCATGCCTCTCGTGCATGACGACGTGTCCTTCGGGCGTGCACTACATGCATCTCGTTGATCATGCGCGAGTTCACATCGAGGATACGTTTCGCCGCCCACTTCTCGATCGCATCTATCGTGCGTTGCTTGCCGCGACGATACCGTATCCGAGCCGGTTCCGGCTCACGCTCTATGCGGCGCTCGTTGCGAAACCTTTTGTTGCGCTGTTTGAGGCCATTGGCCTGAAGCCTATTGCTGCTATGGTAAAATTGGCGCCATCACATGTGCCGACCTCGAAGATTCCGCGATCGCAGCGTGTTTTCCCACCACAAGGTAAACGAAAGGGCCGCATCGCTCTGCTCTCGGGGTGCGTCGATAAAATTGTGAAGCCATCTATTCGCGAGGCGGCAATCCGCGTTCTCAATCGCCACGGAATCGAAGTCGTGCTCGCCGAGGGCGAAGCCTGCTGCGGTTCGCTTGTGCACCACATGGGCCGCGAGCATGAGGCGCTTGCATTCGTCCGCAACAATATCGACGCTTGGATGCACGAGATCGAAGGCCAGGGCCTCGATGCTATCCTGATTACAGCGTCGGGCTGCGGCACGACGATCAAGGATTATGGCTTCATGCTGCGACGAGACCTCAATTATAAAGATAAGGCTGCGAGGGTTGCCGCACTCACCAAGGACATTTCTGAATATCTAGCGCAACTGGGACTGCAGGCGCCCTTGAAGGCGAGCAACATTCCCGTTGCATATCACTCCGCCTGTTCAATGCAGCACGGTCAGAAAATCGACCGTCAGCCGAAAGAACTTCTCTCTAAGGCCGGATTTATCGTGCGCGATATCGCTGATGGCCATCTCTGCTGCGGTTCGGCGGGCACTTACAATATGCTACAATCAGAGATTGCGGGAAAATTGCTCGCCCGCAAGGTAGCGAATATTGAAAAGACGGGCCCGAAGATCGTTGCGACAGGAAACATCGGTTGCATCACGCAGATCGCAAGCGGGACGAATATCCCCGTCGTTCATACCATTGAATTGCTCGATTGGGCGACAGGTGGATTAATGCCGCCGGAATTGTCAGCGGGTTTCGGCGGCCGCTAAAGCTGTTTATAAGTTTCAAAATTCACGAACTGGATGGGGACAATGGCGAAGAAGACGCGCCCGAGAAAGGGCAGAAAGAAAAAAATCAAAAGGGTGAAAACGATAAAGCATAAAGCGCGATCGAAAGAGGCGAAGCGCGTCCGCAAAGTTACGAAAAAATTTGCGCGGCGGAAAAAAATTTCGAAGCTCGCCCGTGCCACAAAAGCCGCGGGGATACGCTCCGTTCGCTCATTCGGTCCGACCGTTAAGGGCGTCATTATCGCCGCTAAGATGGGTCCGCGATTCGACGAAATTCTCACGGTGCCTGCTCTCGAATTTCTCGCCGGGCTACATCGCAAATTCGATAAGACACGGCAGAAATTGCTCGCGCGCCGCGTGGACCGCCAGCATCGTTACGACGCGGGCGAGCTACCGGATTTCCTGCACGAGACAAAGCATATCCGTGAGCAAGGCTGGAAGATCTCACCTCTCCCGAAGGATCTGCTCGATCGCCGCGTGGAAATCACCGGTCCAGTCGACCGCAAAATGGTAGTGAATGCATTGAATTCAGGCGCAGAAGTGTACATGGCCGATTTCGAGGATGCATGTTCGCCAAGCTGGACCAACGTCATCGATGGCCAGATCAATTTGAAGGATCGTTGGGATGGCAAGATCGGCTTCGTGGATCCGCAGAGCAAGAAGTCTTACACACTGAATGAAAAAGTCGCGACGCTGATGGTGCGTCCGCGCGGTTGGCATCTGTTAGAAGAGCACATGAAAGTGGATGGCCAGCCGATCTCCGGATCGCTATTTGATTTTGGGCTTTATTTTTTCCACAACGCGGGAAAGACTATCGCGGCCGGCACCGGCCCGTACTTCTATCTTCCAAAAATCGAAAGCCACCAGGAGGCACGGCTCTGGAACGAAGTGTTTGTGTACTCGCAGCAGAAGCTCGGTATTCCAAACGGTGCAATCAAGGCTACCGTGCTGATTGAGACACTACCCGCGGCATTTGAGATGGACGAAATCCTCTACGAGATGCGCGATCACATTACGGGCCTTAATTGCGGTAGGTGGGACTACATTTTCTCCTTCATCAAGCGGCTGGGGAAGAACAAGCGCTTTCTAACGCCCGATCGCGCGATGATGACGATGGATAAGGCGTTCCTAAGCGCCTACTCGCTGCTTCTGATCCGCACTTGCCACCGCCGTGGCGCTTTCGCCATGGGCGGTATGGCGGCACAAATTCCGGTCAAAGGCGATCAAAAAGCGAACGAGGAAGCGTTCAAAAAAGTTCGTGTCGACAAGGAGCGCGAGGCGGGCAATGGCCACGATGGAACCTGGGTCGCACATCCCGATCTCGTTCCCGTTGCCGAGGAAGTGTTTCGCCGCATGATGAATACGCCGAACCAACTCGACCGGCTTCGCGATGACGTTCGAGTCAATCGAGATCAGTTGCTACAGATTCCGGAGGGCGCGCGCACCGAGGCGGGTCTCCGGCTCAATATCCGTGTCGGCGTGCAATATATTGAAGCTTGGCTCCGCGGCCGTGGGGCCGTGCCGCTTTATAATCTGATGGAAGATGCCGCGACCGCCGAGATCAGCCGAATGCAAGTGTGGCAGTGGATCTATCACCGCGCGACACTCTCGGATGGACGCGAAGTTACGCCGGAGCTTTTCAAGGCCATAGCCGCGGACGAAATGGAAAAGGTCCGTCAGGCGATCGGTCCCGCGGTTTACGACGCTGGCCGTTTCAAGGATGCGGTGAAGCTTTTCAGCGAAATGTCGCTTGCAAAGAATGTTGAAGAGTTTTTGACGATCCCGGCGTATAAGTTGATCGTCTAGCGAAAATACTACAAGCCAGAAAACAGGGCCGCTCTCTAGCGGCCCTGTCGGCGTATCGGCCCCAGATAAGCCGACGATCGCAATTTCAAATTACGATGACCTTGGTTCCGACTTTCACCTTCTCGTAAAGATCAATTACATCCTCGTTCTTCATGCGAATGCAGCCGGAAGAGACAGCAGTGCCGATCGTATGTGGCTCGTTGGAGCCATGAATGCGGTAGAGCGAAGAGCCGAGATACATCGCGCGCGCACCGAGGGGATTTTCAGGACCGCCAGCCATATGGATCGGAAGATCGGGACGTCGCGCCAGCATCTCAGCCGGCGGCCGCCAATCCGGCCATTCTTTCTTCAAGCTGATGGTCTTCACACCCGCCCATTCAAAGCCGGGACGGCCGACGCCGATGCCATATCGGGTCGCCTTGCCGTTGGCCTCCACGAGATAAAGGAAGCGGTTCGGTGTATCAATGACAATGGTACCCGGCATTTCCTTGGTCGGAAAATCCACCGTCTGCTTCATAAACCTCGGGTCCGTGGCGGGCTCGAGCTGCTCGTAACGAGCCGTCGGATCCTCTCGGTTCGCATTGATGACGCCGCGTCCAGGATTTCGCTCGGACATGTCTTCCCACGGGCGCTCATAGCGCGAGCGCGACCGCTCGCCATTATTCACGCCATTAAACAGAAATTCGATGAAGCCACCGCCCATCGAACCGGGGCGCACTGCCCTCGGATGGTTGTCTGCGAAATCGGAGCGCTGTGAGGCTAAGCGCTCGCCGGTGCTTGGCGGTGCGATATAGCGCGGCGTGTTGCTGATAAGGTTCACAGCCCGCGAGCTGTCGAGCGGATCGGCCATAGCGGAACTGAATGTGAAAATAAAAAAAGGAAGCAGAGCCAATTTACGCATCGATGTACTCGCTACAAATCGTTAAACTGAAACACTTATGCCTAACGTAGCGTTACGACCGAATGGTAAACGGAGTCATTTTCGGGCTGATTAGGCGGCCTTTCCCGGGTTCCCCCATGCGGATATGGTTGACGGAAGGTTTATGCGCTTCAGGGCTGCCGGATCAGCGTGAAACAGAGGAATGCCGCCACAGTGAAACTGGCGATCAAACTGACCGCTACGTGATCGGAAAATCGTTCTGCCACGAATGCCAGCACCAGCGGCGCAACGCCAGAAATGAAGAGTGCGGGCCGGGCGATCCGCCCCAACAACAGCCCATAACCAGACGGTCCGAAAACCGCCAGTGGCACGGTGCCGCGTGCGATCGTCATTAAGCCGTTACTCAATCCGAACAAGACGGCGAAAGCTCCCGCCAATGCAACCGATACCCCGAGCAAAAGCAACAAGAAGCAGGCAAGCATGAGAAGAGCCATCGCTCCGCGCGCGATCACAAGCGGATGCTGTTTTCGCGCGAACGCGAATTCGAGAAATCGTGCTGTGACCTGCGAAGGTCCAAACAGTGCACCGATCAAAACTACCGTTGAGGCATCGATCCCCGAACGCGAAAAGATCGCCAGCATATGGGCAGAAAGAGCCGCCGGCACGAATGCATAAAGTGCGAACGCAAGAGCGACGAGCAGCAGGGGGGTTCCCTTCGCTGGAAAATATCTCAGCTGCGTTGGAATAACCTGGCTTTCAGGAAGCGCTTCCGGTGCGGCATGTTCGCGCGGGAGCGCAAAGGCGAGGAGAGGCGCTCCCACAAAAGCCAGCAGCGCCGCATAGATTTGATAGGTTCCACGCCAGCCCGTCATTTCGATCAGGAAGTGTGTGAGTGGCCAGCTAACAGTGGATGCAAAGCCGCCGATGAACGTCAGAAAAGTGATCGCGCGCCGCGCACTATGACCAAAAATGCGCGCGAGCGTCGCAAACGCCGGGTCATAAAGAGTTGACGCCATCGCGGCCCCGAGCAACAGCCAGATCGCGAAATAAGTCGCGGGATGGCTAGCGTAGGCGAGACCCAATAACCCTAGCGCTCCTGAGAGATAGCCGCAGGGCATCACTACGTGGCCGCCATAGAGATCGATCATCTTGCCGACAAAGGGCGAGCAAAGGCCGGCGGCCAGAATTCCCGCGGAAAATCCCCCCATGGCGAAGGTCAACGACCAGCCACGCGCCTCGGCGAGCAGCGGCACGATTAAAACCGGTGTGTAAAAGATCGCGCCCCAGGAAAGCAACTGACAAAATCCGAGAATGGGGATCGCCCGCCAGGAGCTATCAATCAGGCGGGAAAAGGATTTCATGCGACGCGGTCAAGTATCGCCACGATCCAGTCGGTAGCGCGCCGTATATAAGAGATAGAAAAAATGGCGATAATCGCCGCAATCGGCCAGGCGACTAACCACGATTTTATCCAGCGCGACATGAAATCGGTCGGCACGCCTACATTGATGAATGTGACGATGGCGGTGAGAAAAAAGGTGATAACTCCACCCATGAGGATAGGAAAAACAAATCGCGCCGTACCTTGCATCATCATGCTCCACCGACCGCCCCCATTTTGATCGCTCGTTCATGGAAAGGCGAGCCCTTATGGCGCCTGGGTTCGTATCGTTGATCCTTCATTAACGAGCTTCGTTGATGCCGCTTTAACGGAGACAACGGCATTTTGCGCACATGTCGCGCGGTGTTCGTTTGTATTTTGTGATCCCGTTCGTCGCCCTCGCGCTATCAAGCTGCCGGGTGGGCGATTATGAGACGCGTGAACCGTGGCGGCTCGAAGCCGAAGAACGCTGTCTCGCGGGAAAAGCGGTGCAATCGTCGGCTTTCATTGAGCCGGAACCTACGATCGAAGGTGGCGGCGCCTGCGGCATGATGCACCCGTTCAAAGTCTCCGCGATGGGCGGTGGCTACATTATGGTCGAACCGCAAGCGACACTCGCTTGTCCGATCATCGGCGAAGTTGATCATTGGCTTGCCGATTCTGTGCAGTCAGCTGCCGCTAGTTGGTTCGGCGAGCAGGTCGTCGAAATTAAGCAGATCTCCGCTTATTCCTGTCGCACCATGAATGGGCAGCCGGGTAACAACATTTCCGAACACGCTTTCGGCAATGCGCTCGATGTTGCCATGTTCAAGCTTGCGAGCGGTCGCGAAGTCAAAGTGAAAGATGGCTGGAAAGGCCCTTACGAAGAGCGTGGATTCTTGCGCCAAGTGCTGGCAGACGCTTGCGACCGGTTCACAACAGTACTGGGACCGGGGTCGAATGCTTTTCACTACGACCACTTTCATCTCGATCTCGCGCGGCGCGTCTCTGGGAACACTTACTGCAATCCAGCGGCTGAACGCTTGCCGCCGCCATCAATCTCGCCTGGCGTTCTGATGGCGCACCAACCAGCGCCGCAAAGCCCGACGGTCGTGACGCATCAGTCGTCGTCGCCGCCGCAACAACGCTTCGGCGATTTGCCGCTCGGCCCAGGCCAGCCACGAGAACCGGTGGGGCCGATGACCGCCGAACGGACGCAGCTAGGGCATTCGGCCGATAGGCCATTGAGCTTGAAGCCTTCGCAGCAGACGCCTCGCACAGCGGCCGGTCCGGGCATGATTGAGCAGCCGCCCGTTTATCGCATGCCGCCAGACCCGAACCGGCCGCTTCCGCCACGAAATGTAGGCGCGAGACTCGATAACGCCCCGATCATGACAGGAAGCATCGGTGCGAAAGACGCAAATAAAAAAGTTCTTGCGGCCAAACCTGCTTCCGCAACAAACGGCGGTTTGATGTCCCCCGAACCGATGGTAAATCAGAAAATTTCCGCCAAGGAACCGATTGAACAGGCAACACTGCGAGCGTTGAAGTCGGACAAGAACTAGCTCTGCAGACGCTCCTTTGGATTGCCATAGCCGCCGCCGGTCGGACTAATCACGGTTATCGCTTCTCCGGGCGCGAGCACAGTCTGGTCACAGCCTTCCAGTGGCTCCATGTGTCCGTCGAGCCGCCGCACCCAGTTTTCACCGAGCTGGCCCGGTTCGCCGCCTGCCAAACCAAACGGCCGTACACGGCGATGACCTGATAAAATCGCGCAATCCATCTTCTCCAGAAAGCGGATGCGGCGTGAAATTCCATCGCCCGCATTCCATTGTCCGCGCCCGCCAGAATTAGGCCGAATATGAAAATCCTCAAGCAGCACCGGGAAGCGGAATTCTAGGACTTCCGGGTCTGTGAGGCGTGTGTTGGTCATATGCGTGTGGACCGCATCGGTACCGTCAAAGCCAGGACCGGCGGGGGAACCGGAACAGATGGTCTCGTAATACTGATAACGTGCGTTACCGAAAGTGAGATTATTCATCGTGCCTTGCGCTGCCGACATTGCGCCGAGTGCGCCAAATAGGCAATTCGTCACGGCCTGCGATGTTTCGACATTACCCGCGACAACCGCCGCCGGATATTCCGGCGAGAGCAACGAAGCTTTCGGCACTATGATACGGATCGGGCGGAGGCACCCAGCGTTCATCGGAATTTCGTCGTCTACCATCACGCGAAAGACATAGAGCACAGCGGCGCGAGTCACGGGTGCCGGCGCGTTGAAATTGGTCGGTTGTTGCGGACTGGTGCCGGTGAAATCGACGGTCGCCTCACGCCTTTGTTTATCGACCGAGATTTTCACCTTGATGACAGTGCCCTGATCCATCTCATAGGAGAATTCCGAATCGTGCAGCCGGTCGAGCACGCGCCGCACCGATTCCTCAGCATTGTCCTGGACATGACCCATGTAGGCCTGCACGACCTCGAAGCCGAAATCGGCGATTATTTTTTTAAGCTCGCGCACACCTTTTTCGTTAGCCGCGATCTGTGCTTTCAGGTCGTTGACGTTCTGCAGTGGATTGCGTGCCGGATATTTGGCACTGGCGAGTAACTCATTCAGCTCCTTCTCGCGGAACTGCCCCTGGTCGACGAGCTTAAAATTGTCGATATAAACTCCTTCTTCTTCGATTGTGGTGGCGCGTGGGGACATCGAACCTGGCGTGACGCCGCCGACATCGGCATGGTGGCCGCGGCTCGCAACCCAGAAAATAATTTCCCGCCCCGCATCATCAAAAACCGGCGTGCAGACCGTAATGTCAGGAAGGTGAGTGCCCCCGTTATAGGGCGCGTTCAGTGCGTAGACGTCGCCTGGCATCAGCTTGCCCCTATTTTCGCGTAGCACTGTCTCGACCGAACGATCCATCGAACCGAGATGCACCGGCATGTGCGGCGCATTGGCAACCAAATTCCCCTCGCCGTCGAACACGGCGCAAGAAAAATCGAGCCGCTCCTTGATGTTTACCGAATAGGCGGTGTTTTGCAGCGTTACACCCATTTGCTCGGCGATCGACATGAAGAGATTGTTGAAAATCTCCAAAATCACCGGATCAGCCTCAGTGCCGATCGCCTTTGTGCGGATGAGCTCCTTCACGCGTCTCAGCACTAGATGATTTTTGGTGGTGAGTTCCGCCTGCCAGCCGTCCTCAATCACGACCGTCTGGTTCGGTTCGATCACGAGCGCAGGGCCCGAAATGCCATGACCACTTTGAAGATTCTCGCGCAGATAAACGGCGGTATCCTGCCATGCGCCACCTGAAAAAATTTTTGTCTTGCGCACGGGGGCGGGAAGGGGTGCCGTGGTAGCCACGATTTCCTTTTCGGTGAATTTCGCGCCACCACCGACAGCCTCGACAGAAACCGCCTCAACCACTAATTCCTTGCCCTCGTCGATAAAACCAAAACGCGCACGATGCGCGGCCTGAAACGCATCTTTCATCGCTTTCAGAGTCATAGGCGCGGAGGAGTTGCGGCCCGGCGCATACAGGTCATAAGCCGACACTTCGAGCGGTGTGTCAGTGCCCGAATAACGGATATGCGCCCGCACATGCACCGTTATGTCGTCGCGCGAAACACCCTGCCTAGCGACTTCGCTGGATGCCTCAGCCGCAAGCTTGTCGCCCAGTTTTGCGATCGTTGCCTGCGCTTGTTTGCCAAAACTTTCCTCAACCGCCTGCGTTCGCGTCGCGCGAATATCGGCAAGACCCATTCCGTAGGCGGAAAGAAGCCCGGAAAACGGATGGATCAATACGGTTTTCATGCCGAGCGCATCGGCGACGAGGCAGGCATGCTGCCCGCCGGCGCCTCCGAAACAATTCAGCGTGTAGCGTGTTACATCGTAACCGCGCGCGACTGAGATTTTCTTGATCGCATTAGCCATATTTTCGACGGCAATCGTTATGAACCCATCCGCGACTTCTTCGGGTTTCCGGTCGCCGATTTCTTTCGCAAGCGATGCGAATCCGGTTTGTACGGCTTGGGCGTCGATTGGCTCATTCTGATTCGATCCGAAAATTTTCGGAAAGAATTCAGGAATGAGTTTCCCCACCATCACATTCGCGTCGGTTACTGTGAGCGGTCCATCGCGGCGGTAACATTTCGGGCCAGGATCCGCGCCTGCCGAATCGGGTCCAACCCGGAAGCGCGATCCATCGAATTTCAGAATCGAGCCACCCCCAGCCGCAACGGTGTGAATGAGCATCATCGGCGCGCGCATGCGGACACCCGCAACTTCGGTCTCAAACGCTCGCTCGTATTCACCGTCAAAATGCGAGACGTCCGTCGAAGTGCCGCCCATGTCAAAACCGATGAGGCGTAACATGCCCGCCTCGCGTCCAGTTTCGGCCATGCCGACGACGCCGCCGGCGGGGCCAGATAAGATCGCATCCTTTCCTTGGAAGAGATCGGCAGCAGTCAGACCGCCCGACGACATCATGAACATCAACCGCGAATCGGAATTTTTTGTATCTAACTCGTTCGCCACTTGCGCCACATAGCGCCGAAGAATTGGCGAGAGATACGCATCCACGACGGTTGTGTCGCCGCGGCCTACAAGCTTGATCAGCGGCGAAACTTCGTGACTCACAGAAACTTGCGCGAAATTCATCCCACGCGCGATGGCTGCCACGGCTTTTTCGTGCGCCGGGTAACGGTAGGCATGTATGAAAACAATGGCGATGGATTTGATGCCAGCGCCTTTCAGGATCTCCAATTCAATTCGCGCGGCGTTAAGATCGATTGCCTGTTCGATCGTACCGTCCGCACGCACACGTTCGTTGATTTCGATGACCTGCTCGTAGAGCATTTCTGGCTTGATGATCTGCTTGGCAAAAATTTTCGGTCGGGCCTGGTAACCGATTTTGAGTGCGTCGCGAAAACCCTTGGTAATGAGCAAGGCCGTTCGCTCACCCTTTCGCTCTAGCAGAGCGTTGGTGGCGACGGTGGTTCCCATTTTAACGGCGCCGATTTTTCCCCTCGGGATGGGCTCTCCTTTCACAAGCCCAAGAGAGTCGCGAATGCCTTGCACGGCGGCATCGCGATAAGCCTGGCGATTTTCCGAGAGAAGCTTGCGGGCACTGAGCGTGCCGTCTGGCGCACGCGCAACCACGTCGGTGAACGTGCCGCCGCGGTCGATCCAGAAATCCCACGTAAACTCGCCGTTCATGTGTCTTTAACCCCGGATTCGCCAGCTAATTCTCAACCAAAAGAGAAACATCTGCTTCGCCATCATGTCCAATCGAACTTATCGATTGGTTTTGATAAGCAAGAGTTATCAAGGCTTCTTCCTGGCGTGTTGCCGCCTTGCAACCTTCAGCGCAATGTCGGCGACTTTTTGGGCGGCAAAGCTGTCCGGGGTCGAAGGCCAGCTCACAACGAAGTTGAGATTAGGAAGTGCGATATCGGTCTTCAGCGCGCGCAATCGTTTTTCCGCAATCACATTCGGCAGAATTGCGGGTGGAATTACTGCAATGCCAATCCCATCGAGCGCCATCCGCACCACGGTGGAAAGAGAAGCGCTCGCATGAATCGTCGTCCGCATGTCGAGCTTTTCGAAAAGTTCGTGCACGAAAATAAAAGGCTGCGTATTGCGCGAAAACGTGATGATTGGCCACTTGGCGATATCGATAAGCGATATCTTTTTTTTGTTGAGCTTGAGCTTATCGGACGCGACGAAAGCGAGCGGGAACGAGCAGAGCGACTGACTATGAACATTCGGATTACTAATCGGGCCGAGCAGTAACGCGAGATTCAAATCTTTTGCAACGAGGCGGTCGCGCAAATTCGGTGAGATATCAACTTCGATTTCGAGCTCCAAATTTGGATAGGCGGCATTTACGCGTTCGATCAGCGCCGGAAGCCAGGTGTGGACGATTGTTTCCGAAACACCGAGCCGTACGATGCCGCGCATCGTCATGCGGTCGCCCACCGAATCGATCATCTCAGCGCGTTGCCGGATGAGTCGATCGGCGTAACGTAGCAATAGCTGTCCTTTTTCGGTCATCGAAACCGCGCGCCGGTCACGTTCTAAAAGCCGCGCGCCAAGATCGTCTTCGAGTTGCGCGATGCGCATTGAGACCGCAGGCTGCGTGGTGTTCAGCTTCTCCGCCGCACCGCGAAAGCTCCGCAGGTTAGCGACCCACATGAATGTTTCAAGCGACTTGAAATCGATCACGGTGGTCCTCCCGAAGCTTAATAATTTTATCTTATCAAACTCGATTGCAAAGCGCGATTGGACAACATAAGGACCGGATGTTGCGTTAATGGCCACGGAGTTTCTTGCCATGACGAAAAGCAATCTGCCGGTTCCCGAAAGATTCAGCAGACCTCTTACTGGCGTCGAGGTACGACGGATGAGCCGCTCCGGCATGTTCGACGGCCCAACCGCCGGTCTCGCGCCCGGATATGTGCAGGGTAATCTCGCGATCCTGCCGCACGATTGGGCAGAGGAGTTTTTACGCTTTTGTCAGTCCAATCCCAAGCCTTGTCCGTTGATTGGCACGTCCGAGACTGGCAATCCGACGATCCCGGCGCTCGGCCTCGATCTCGATATCCGCACCGATATTCCGCGCTACCGAGTGTGGCGAAACGGTGAGCTTCAAGATGAGCCGCTCGACGTGCGCAACATTTGGCGCGATGATTTTGTTAGCTTCGTTATGGGTTGCTCGTTTTCGTTCGAGGAAGCGCTGTTACAACACGACGTGCCAGTCCGCCACATCGCGCTCGGAACGAACGTGCCGATGTATCGCACGAATATCGAGACCCAGCGCGCGGGCCGCTTTCACGGCCCGCTGGTTGTCTCAATGCGGCCGTTAAAGCCAGCGGATGCCATTCGCGCGGTGCAGGTCACGACGCGGCTTCCGGCTGTGCATGGTGCGCCGGTTCACATCGGGTTCCCAGAGCAAATCGGTATCAAGAATATCGAGCGGCCTGATTATGGCGACGCAGTTCCGGTCGAAGCAGGCGAGCTTCCGGTTTTCTGGGCGTGCGGAGTGACGCCGCAGGCGGCAATTGCTGCAGCGCGTCCGCCATTCGCGATTACGCATGCGCCGGGCCATATGCTGGTGACTGATTTGAAAAATACCCAGTTATCGCTTTTTTAACGCGCGCAAATCGGTGCAATAGATTAGGCTCAGGGAAAACCGGCGCGGGGTGCGCCAAATTAAGGGGAGAGCAAGATGGCAATACAGACAGTGGCCAGGGAAGATCATCATCCCACCGCCTGGTTTTCGGAAATGAAACCGCGCGAGCGAAACACGTTCTGGGCGTGTATCGGTGGCTGGGTTCTCGACGCGATGGACGTTCAGATCCTAAGCTTCGCGATTCCCTCGATTATTGCTGCGTTCGCGATCACGAACGCCGATGCCGGCTTGATCGGCACGGCAACGCTCTTCACGTCCGCCTTCGGCGGCTGGTTCGCGGGTGCGCTTTCCGATCGCTTCGGTCGCGTCCGGACGCTGCAAATCACTATCGCATGGTTTGCGTTTTTCACATTCCTCTGCGGTTTCGCCCAGAACTATACGCAGCTTTTCATCTTCCGTGCGCTGATGGGCTTTGGATTCGGTGGTGAATGGGCTGCTGCCGCCGTTCTGATCGGCGAAGTCATCCGCCCCGAACATCGTGGTAAGGCGGTAGGCACCATGCAAAGCGGCTGGGCGATCGGCTGGGGTATCGCGGCTATTCTGGCGACACTCTTCTTTAGTGTTTTTACTGCGGATATTGCTTGGCGCGCGCTGTTCTGGGCGGGGCTCACGCCCGCGCTGCTCGTTTTCTACATTCGCCGCTATGTGGATGAGCCAGACGTTTTTCAGAAGACGCAGACCAATCTCGAAAAGGCGGGTAAGAAGGCAAACTTTCTTGAAATCTTTTCGCCTTCGATTCTGAAGACAACGATCCTCACTTGTCTGCTCACAACGGGTGCGCAGGGGGGCTACTACGCCATAACGACTTGGCTTCCGACCTTTCTGAGGACGGAGCGCAAGCTCACTATCCTAAGCAGCGGCGGATATCTCGCAGTCATTATCATCGGCTCATTCATCGGCTATCTCGTGAGTGCTTGGCTGAATGACCGCATTGGACGGCGTGTGAATTTTATTCTTTTCGCCATCTGCTCGATCCTGATCGTATTCGTCTATACACAGGTTCCGGTCGACAATACGACGATGCTGTTCCTTGGTTTCCCGCTCGGCTTTTTCGCCTCGGGAATTTTCTCAGGTATGGGGCCGTTCCTGACTGAATTGTTCCCGACGCGGATGCGTGGCTCGGGCCAGGGCTTCGCCTATAACTTTGGGCGTGGCATCGCCTCGCTGAACCCACTTTTCGTGGGCCTGCTGAGCGCGAAACTTCCGCTCGGCCAGTCCATTGGAGTATTTGCACTGATCGCCTACGGCCTTCTCATTCTGGCGGCGCTGCAATTGCCGGAGACAAAGGGTCGCGTGCTCACGACCGAAGTCGCATAAGACTGCATAAACTACGTATCAATCGGGCCCTGCATGCGGGGCCCGATTTGCTTCTGGAGTTCCCCAACACAAAAAGTGATAGGGTATCTGGAAGGCGCCAAGGACGCCGTACGGGAGACCTAAATGGCAAGAAGCGACAACCTCCACGCCTGGTACGGCGACATGACAAGTATCGAGCGACAAACGTTCTGGGCCTGTTTCGGTGCCTGGACGCTCAACTCACTCGATTTCTTTATCTTCACCTTCGCCATTCCTGCGATCATCGTCGCCCTGGACATCACGCGGCAGGAAGCCGGACTTATAACGACGCTGACGCTGGTTGCTTCGGCACTGGGCGGTTGGGTGGCCGGTGTGCTCGCTGATCGCTATGGCCGCGTAAAAGTGTTGCAAGTGACGATTCTGTGGTTCGCAATCTTCGGTTTTATGTGTGCGTTGACGCAAGAATACTGGCAGCTGCTCGTCTGCCGCGTGCTGATGGGTCTCGGCCTCGGCGGTGAATGGGCGGTCGGCGCCGTGCTGCTCGGTGAAGTAATCCGTGCCAAAGATCGCGGCAAGGCCGTTGGTGCGATGCAAAGTGGTTGGGCGGTCGGCTGGGGAATTGCGGCGCTGGTGGCAATCTTCGTTTTAGTCAAGGTCCGACCAGACATTGCGTGGCGAGTATTGCTTTGTATTGGCCTGTTTCCGGCGCTTCTGATTTTCTTTATCCGGCGGTATATCAAAGACGCACCGGTTTTCATCGCGACACAGAAAAAACTTCGCGCGAAGCGGCGCACTTCGAACTTTCTCGAGATTTTCTCTCCAGCGTTAATCAAGACAACAGTGATAACGACATTGCTAGCGGCGGGTACGCAAGGCGGTTATTACGCAAGCGCCTGGCTCCTCGAATTTCTACGCGACAATCGGAAGATTGCCACGATGGCCACGGGCAAATATCTCGCGGCAGTGATCATTGGTTCGATTATTGGTTATCTCACGAGTGCCTATCTCAATGATCGAATCGGTCGCCGTAAAACTTTCATGCTATTTTCCGCCTGTTCCGCCGCAAGCATTTTTATGCTTACAACGTTCGCAGCGAACGATCTAAGCGTACTCGTTCTCGGGTTTTTCCTGGGATTGTTCGCATCCGGAACGTTTTCCGGTCTCGGCCCATGCCTGACCGAAAGCTTTCCGACGCGCCTGCGCGGTTCTGGACAGAGTTTCGTTTATAACGCCGGACGCCTCATCGCTGCGGGCGTACCCGGATCTATCGCCGCACTAAGCGCCAAGTCATCGTTTAATGAGTCGATCGATATGATTGCGATCATAGCCTACGGGCTTGTGCTCATTGCGGCGTTCCTGTTGCCGGAGACTAAAGGACGTACGCTTACCGCCAATGGCTGATGCAGCAAGTTTTGCAACGGAAGGGGCGCCACTTTGTGCTGGGCCCGATCCAAATCCAGGTTTGCCAACACGTTTTAAGGTGCCGCCTGGCGCCGTCGATACGCACGCCCACATCCTCGGCCTGCCGCCGAAATATCCGTTGAGTGACGCACGCGCCTACACTGCGCCGGAAGCATCCCTTGAAAAATATATGAGCATGCTGAATGCGACCGGCATGACCTATGGCGTGCTCGTGCAGGCCAGCGTTCACGGAATCGACAATAGCCTAATCAAAGAAGCGCTGATCGCGCAAAAAGGTAAGCTTCGCGGTATTGCCGTCGTTCCGCACGATGTAAGCGAGCGTGAACTCGAAACGCTGAGCAAAGCCGGCTATGTCGGCACGCGTATCAACACGCTATTCGGTGGCGGGATCGGTTTCGATGCAATTGATACCCTAGCGAAAAAGGTGAAGTCGTTCGGCTGGCATCTACAGTTTCTAATGGATGTACGCGACATCACGCCGGTCGCAAAGAAACTGGAGAAACTGCCTGTGCCCTGGGTCATCGATCACATGGGCCATATGCCGACGAGTGCTGGCATCAATAATTCGGGCTTTCGGACGCTTCTATCATTGCTGCGTGACTCTGACGGCTGGGTGAAGTTGTCCGGCGCGTTTCGCCAGTCGGTCGAGGGCGTACCATATCGCGATACGATCCCGTTTGCTCACGAATTTGTGAAAGCACGGCCTGACCGTTTAGTATGGGGGAGCGATTGGCCGCATGTTGCAATCAAACCGCCCATGCCAAAGATCGGCGCGTTGCTCGATCTGCTCGCCGACTGGGTTCCGGATGGCAACCAGCGCAAATGCGTGCTCGTCGATAATGCGCACAAACTCTATGGATTTTGAAGGACTTCAAAAATGCAGTATGTCCGTTTCGGTTCTACCGGCATGAAGGTCTCGCGCCTGTGCTTTGGTTGCATGACTTACGGCTCAAAAAAGTGGCGCGAGTGGGTGCTTGAGGAACGTGAAGGAAAACCGTTTCTCAAAGCCGCATTCGAGGCCGGGATCAATTTCTTTGATACGGCCGATGTGTATTCGCAAGGCGTCAGCGAGGAAATTGTTGGCCGCGCGATTAAGGAATTCGCGCGTCGCGACGAAATCGTGCTCGCGACCAAGGTTTACAATCCGATGGGAAAGGGCCCGAACCAGAAGGGTCTGTCGCGTAAGCACATCATGGAAGCGATCGACGCGTCACTCAGGCGGCTCGGCACCGACTACGTTGATCTCTATATTATCCATCGCTTCGATTATGAAACCTCAATGGAGGAGACGATTGAGGCGCTCTCGGATGTCGTGAAAGCCGGCAAGGCGCTTTATCTTGGCGCATCGTCAATGTGGGCGTGGCAATTCTCGAAAATGCTGACGATGCAACGCGAGCGCGAGCTTACGCCTTTCGTTTCGATGCAGAATTACTATAACCTTATTTATCGCGAGGAAGAGCGCGAAATGCTGCCGCTCTGCATGGATGCTGGCATTGCGGTGACGCCATGGTCGCCGATTGCGCGCGGATTTCTCGCGGGCTCGATGCCTTCTCAGGGCGAACGCACGCTGCGCGGAAAGACCGATGAATTCGCCAAGGCACTTGGCATCGGGGCATCCGACATTGATCACGAGATCGCCGAGCGCGTGCGTGTGGTGGCGGAAAAACTCGGCATCTCGCGGGCGGCCGTGGCGGTAGCGTGGACGCTAGCAAATCCCGCTGTCACATCGCCGATCATCGGCGCTTCGAAGCCGCACCATCTCCCCGACGCACTAAAAGCGCTTGAAATCAAGTTTGATGCGGAAATCAAAAAATATCTTGAAGAACCTTATAAGTCACGGAATCCGGCAGGATTTTCTTGAGATCTACCCATGCTCTGCTCTTTCTGAACCACGATACCTACCGATATGGAGCGAAAACACCCTTAATATCGGTTTCCTTTAGCTCAAGGCCACTGCCATAAAACGTAAAAGGGCGCGATGGGCACCGCGCCCTTTTACATTCTTCGCGGATATTCAAGCGACATCATGTCTGCTACGTCCGTCGCCGGATGAGCTAACTTATCGCCGAATCTTTTGAACTGTGGAGCAGAATTTGCGTTCGATGCTGACTTTCCTCACCGACGTCCGTCGTCTCGCGACACCTTATTTCATGGGCGAGGATCGCCTAGTCGGGCGTCTGCTGCTCGCGGGAGTGATTTTCCTCGAACTCGCCGCCGTTTATATCAACGTTCAATTTAACGCATGGAATGCACGCTTCTATAACGCAGTCCAGGAAAAGAATTGGGATGTTTTCAAATATGAGCTTCTTTATTTCTGCGGGCTTGCGGTGCTTTTCATTATTGCCGCGGTGTATCAAATTTATTTGCAACAATGGCTGCGCATTCGCTGGCGCGCATGGCTTACGGGAAAATATCTCTTACAGTGGCTCGACGGCGATACACATTATGCAATGCGTACTGTGGGCGATCCGGCCGACAACCCTGATCAACGCATCGCCGAGGATCTCGAACTTTTCACTATGCGCACTCTCGAGCTTTCTATCGGATTGCTGGGTTCTGCCGTTACGATTGGGTCATTCGCCATCATTCTCTGGCAGCTTTCCAATGCGGCACCGCTAATGTTGTTCGGCTATAACGTCGCGATACCCGGTTATCTACTATGGGTCGCACTCGTATATGCGGCTATCGGTACGCTTTTCACGCATATGATCGGAAACGTGCTGGCTGTGCTAAATTTCAATCAGCAAAAATTCGAGGCGGACTTTCGATATCATCTAGTGCGCATCCGCGAGAACGGAGAGCAGGTGGCGTTGCTGCAAGGCGAACCCTCTGAGCGAGCGCGCCTTGAACAACGCTTCGGAAGACTGTTTGCAAATTTCCGTTTGATCATGCTGGCCCAGAAGCGGCTAACTTGGTTCACTGCCGCCTACAATCAGGTTTCTGTCGTTTTTCCCTATGTTGTTGTGAGCCCCGCTTATTTTGCGGGCGTCATCCAACTTGGAATTCTTTTTCAGACCGCATCGGCTTTCAACCAAGTGCAGGGCGCGTTCAGTTTTTTCGTACGTGTTTACGCAACGCTTGCAGAATATCGCTCCGTCATCTTGCGACTGACCGGATTTGAACATGCCATCGCGGCTGCCAATCGGTTACGTGCGGAGTCGAAGCTGAAGCATCTGGAACGCGATGATCGCGTGCTCACCGTTGACGACACGCAACTTTGGCTACCCAACGAGAAACCGGTAATTAGGGCGGATAAAATTTCAGTCAGTCCGGGTGATTCATTGTTGGTAACGGGACTGACGGGCTCCGGCAAGTCGATGCTTTTTCGCGCGATCGCCGGAATCTGGCCGTTTGGCAAGGGAAAAATCGGAGTCGCGCGCGGCGCAAAACTGTTGACGCTACCGCAACGGCCATATCTGCCATTCGGCCGTCTCGACGAAGCGTTATCCTATCCGGAGCAGCCGGCAAGTTTTAAGGCGGCGGAGCTCGGCGACGTGCTGACCGCTGTAGGGTTGCCGCTGCTAGTTTCTCGCCTTAACGAGGAATCAAATTGGCCGCATGTGCTCTCGCAAGGTGAGCAACAGCGGTTTTCGCTCGCGCGTGCGCTGCTGCAGAAGCCCGACGTACTTTTGCTTGACGAAGCGACATCGGCGATCGACGAGGAAGGAGAGGCGAGACTTTACCAATTGATTGCCACGCGGTTACCTAAAACGACCGTGATTTCAATTGGCCATCGCTCGACTCTGCAGGAATTTCATAAAAAGCGGCTGGGTGTTACATACGGAGCCGATGGGATTGCTCATCTTCAGCCGGCAGCTGCGCTACGGAAATAACCATTACCTTAGCGTGCGACGATTGCCCCGAAGACCTTTCGTCATTTCAAGCAAGAGTTACATCGGCGCGTCGCATGATTTCCAGAAAACGGTCGCTCATGAGAAATTCGAATTCCTTTTCGCGTTGGCCGATGAGGGTATCGCGCGCGATCAGAATCTCATCTATATGCCCGGGATGGCACATGATGACACTGCCAGGAGGCAGATGCTCGAGGAATAGCTCCAACAAAGGGCCGAAATCTTTCATCGATGAATAATCGTAGGCACCCGCGAACGCCGGATTGAAAACGAGTCCCATGCGTCTTGCATGCTTGCGAAAGCCGCGGCTCAACGCGCCGAGAAAACGCGCCTTGCTGTTGCCGAAAAGGTCGTCGCGCGCCCGCGCAGGCGAGCATTGCCGGACCCATGCTTTCGGTGCGGATTCGGCGACGGCCGCGAGAAATGACGACCGCACGCCAGGCATGAGCTGCACATGTTGATGACCGTCAACGTAATCCGGCGCGCGGCCGAACGCATTCTTGAATTTTTCGATCTGCGCCTTTACTTCGGCTTTTACGGCGCGACGATTAATGCGAAAAAATCCCATCGGTGGCCAAAGCCGCGTGCTTGGCGGCAAGCTTCCGTCCGCGGTCGAAAGCGGTGCTGCGACGAGCGGCCGAAATCCGCCGGTGAGCGTGGCGTGCAGGCCGATCGAAAATGAAATTGGACTCTTTGTCGCAAGTAGTGCCTTCGCTTCTTCCGCGAGATCAGGGAAAATTGTCATCACAGACGTCGCGTTGAGCCGGCCGCTAGCGAGCAGTTGGCGGATCGCTCTGGAGATGCCGGGGGACAATGCGTAATCGTCGGCGCAGAAGATAATGCGCCGCGTCATTCGGCCGCCTCACGTGGGCCCTTTTCTTCGGATTTTGCCTCGTGAATCTCGCGCTCGGCGACGAAATAAAGCGGGCGCCCACGCAGTTCGGACAAGATCTTAGCGATGTATTCGCCCATGATTCCGATCATCAGGAGCTGCACGCCGCCGATTACCATGATGCCGACAATAATTGAGGGATAACCGGCGACGTCCTTTCCATAGTGCAGCGTTTCGAACACGATCCACCCGCCGAACAGGAGCGCACTCGCCGAAATAAAGAACCCGAACAGGCTCGCTAGCCGAAGCGGTGCTGTGGAAAACGCCGTAATCCCTTCGATCGAAAGTCCGAGCAAAGCGCGGAAATTCCAGCTCGACTGGCCGTGCACCCGCGCGGCGGGTTCATAAGGAACGCGGATCTGTCTAAAGCCGATCCAGATCGACAATCCTTTAAAGAAACGATTGCGTTCCGGCATCTGTTTCAATGCCGCTGCCGCGCGTGGGGAAAGCAGACGAAAATCACTAGCATCTTCCGGAATCGGCTGACGCAAACCCCAATTCAGAATCCGGTAGAACCAGCGTACTGCAATGCGCCGCAGTGCCGGTTCGTTAAGGCGGTTTGACTTAGCTGTGTAAACAACATCATAGCCTTGATCGAGCCACAGTGCGACGAGCTTATCGGCAAATTCCGGCGGGTGCTGGCCGTCTCCATCCATGAACAGCACGGCATCGAGTCGCGCATGATCGAGGCCCGCAAGAAGTGCCGCTTCTTTGCCGAAATTTCGCGAAAGTGAAATAATTTGAACGTCGGTATCTTTCGCAGGAAGCGAACGCGCGATCTCGAGAGTTTTGTCTTGGCTACCGTCATCGACATAGACGATTTCGGTAGCAAGGCCGCGTTGCTGGCGGAGCACGTGCGCGAAAACAGAAAGCCGTTCATGCAGATTAGGAAGGCCTCTTTCTTCATTATAGACGGGCACGACGATCGAAAGACCGTGCGCGGGCCCGGCCGTGATCGGGCCAATACCGTGTTTTGATCTTGCACCACCCGTGGTCATCTCTTACGCCTCATTCTTGGCTTTCCTAGCGCAGGTCGAGGCTTACGTACATCCGGCAATAGACCCCGCAACATCCCATGCTATTCAGGATCCTGAATGGGAGTTTCTCCTTGCAAATACTGATTGGCCAAATGTTCCGCTTCGGCCTTGTTGGCATATTAAATGCCGCTGTCGATGCGGCCGTGTTTTTTTCTACAATTGCCGCTCTCAAATATTTTGCCTCGGCATTCCACTCAGACTGGCAATTAATTATCGCGAATTCAGCCTCTTTTATGGTGGCAGTTAGCTGCTCCTACATATTGAATTCGCGTTTCACATTTCGCAAAAATCAGAGCGAGCTAAATCTTCGCGATTATTTTTTGTTCACCGCAAGCCAGATCACCGGCTTTTTCGCGCATACCGCAACGCTAGTGATGGCAGCGAAGTACGTTCCACTTCCACTCGCTAAGTTGCTGGGCATCGGCATCGGTTTTGTCGTGAACTTTACGCTCGCTCGCGTGATCGTGTTCAGAAAAATCTGAACGTTATCTCAGTCGATCCGCGATATCAGCTTATCGTATAGAGGATTCGCGCGCGCGAACACATATTCAGGCGAAGTGACCATTACCATTTCGGCGCCCTGTTTGCGAAGAAAAATGGCGAGCTCGTGCACTTTAAGAGGCGGGCACAACAACGTCAGCATGCCGGACGAAGTTGGTCCACCGAGCGGCGCTTCCGCGCCGAAACGCCCCTTGGCTTCGGCGACTAATTCGGCGTCGGCGGATTTGAAGCGCGATCGCACCTCGCGCATGGTGCGGGCCAAGCGCTCCGCGGCGATGCGATCGAGTAATTCGCGCGCTGCATTCCTCTCTCTCTCTCCCCAAGTCACGGTGAGTGAAGCGACAAGATTCGCCTGCGAGCGCAGGATGAGGCCGTCATCGACAACCTTGAGACCATTTGCGGCGAGGGTCATACCCGTCGTCGTGATGTCAACGATTAGTTCGGCCGCGCCGGCGGCGGGGGCGCCTTCAGTAGCGCCCAAGCTCTCGACGATTCGGTAATCAACCACGCCGTGTCGTGCGAAAAAGTTTCGCGTGAGGTTCACGTATTTCGTCGCAACGCGCATGCGTTTACCACGCTTCCCATGAAACGCGCTCGCGACGTCGTCGAGATCTTGCATGGTGCGCACATCGATCCACGCCTGCGGCACAGCGACCACAACATTCGCGCCACCAAAGCCGAGTCCGTCAACCAACAAAACTCGGCTATCCGCGTCCGGCATCATCTCGCGGACTAAGTCCTCTCCGGTGATGCCGAAGTGAATCGCGCCATGCGCAAGATTGATGGCAATTTCTGCGGCCGAGAAATACGCGACCTCAACGTCCTCGATTTCCGGAATTGTGCCGCGATAGTCGCGACCACCGCGACCCTGTACCAGCGACATGCCCGCGCGCTTGAAAAACGCGTGCGCATTTTCCATTAGACGACCCTTGGAGGGCACGCCTATGACAAGCCGAGCACTCATGACGCGCCCGCCTGTTCGAGTTGCTCTATCCAGGCTGCAAATCCAACCGCGGGTGCCGGCACTTGGCTGCCGAGTAGCATCATCAGCCGATCGTATCGGCCGCCCGCGATCAGCGGCCACGTCACGCGACCCTTGGCATCATAAATCTCGAATACCATACCGGAATAATAATCGAGCGCACGGCCGAATGCGGTCGCGAAGCGGATGCCACTCACATCGACGCCGCCCGCCGCCATGAAACCGATGCGTTGCTCAAAACGATCGAGGGCCGATGAAAGATCGAATTTTAAATCTTTCGCGAGTTTGCGCAGCTCCGCCAGCGCTCCATCGGGATCGCCCTCGATCGAAAGGTAGCGCTCGAGCGCCATCGTGGTTTTGGAACCGAGCCCACTTGTCGTACCGAGCGATGCCTGCTCCAGGAAACGCTCAGCGATTTCGTCGAGCGTACGGCCGCCAACATTGGAAATTCCCGCAATTTTCAGGAGATCAGCGATGAAAGCGCGTGTCGCGGCCGGATCGGACCCCTGAACTGCCGCGAGCACTCCAGCATGGGCGGAGCCGGTCGAGGGCGGTCGCTTGAGCGCGGTAAGATCTGCGGCGAGCGTGCCGGTACGGTTGAAATCCTTGAGCAGGCGCCGTCGCCATGCAGGTGTAAGATCGAGGGCCCCGACCAATGCCGTAAACATTCCGACGTCGCCCATGCGAATCGAGGGCCGCGCGACGCCGAATTGTTTTGCAGATTCGAGAGCGAGTGAAAGGCATTCGGCGTCAGCCGCTTCAATGTCCTCGCGGCCGAAAGACTCGATTCCAGCCTGGATGTATTCGCCCGCATCCCCACCCCGATCGCGAAAAATCGGTCCGAGATAACAATAGCTCGCGGGGAGTGGCGCTTTTTTTTCCATGTGCAGGCGGCAAGTCGGGATCGTCAGATCCGGTCGTAGACACAACTCTCGACCATTCGCGTCGGAAGTGAGAAATAGGCGGCGGCGCAATTCCTCGCCGGAAAGTTCCAAAAAAATGTCGGCAGGCTGCAGAATCGCGGGCTGCACACGCTCATAGCCCGCGCGCTCGTAGAGCTCTACGAGCACTTCGGCGCGGCCGTTCATCGCGCGAGCGTTGCGGTCATCGGTTTCCATATATCCACGGTCCGGGTCATTTGAAGCGGGGCTTGTAGCAAAGGCGTGCACTGCACGCCACGTGGGTCAAGATACGGCTTAAACGTTAATGGCTATGTTTCCCGTGGCGAGCGAGCACCTCGCGTACTGCTTTGACAAGATCGGCTTCTGGTACGGAGAATTGCGCGGGTCGCGCTTCGCGCCACTCCTTGTTGGAGGCGATAGCGGCGGCGGCCTTCGCACCCTCGATCAGGTCCTTGATCTGAACTTCGCCTTTCGCCTTTTCGTCACCGCCTTGAATGATGACGCAGGGCGCGTTGCGTCGGTCGGCGTATTTCAACTGATTGCTGATGTTCTTTGGGTTGCCGAGATAGAGTTCAGCACGGATCTTAGCGTCGCGCAGCACTTTCACCATGCGCTGATAGTCAGCTACGCGATCCTTGTCGAAAATCGCGATGACGACGGGACCAGTTTTGGCCTCCGTGCCGGCTTTGCCCAGTGTCCGTAGCGCTGCCAGCAATCGCGAGACCCCGATGGAAAAGCCAGTGGCTGGCACTGGCTCGCCGCGAAAACGCGCGACAAGCCCATCATAACGACCACCGCCCCCGACCGAGCCGAAGCGGACCGGATTTCCCTTATCGTCTTTCGTTTCGAAGGTGAGTTCGGCCTCGTAAACGGGGCCGGTGTAGTAATCGAGACCGCGGACTACGGAGGGGTCGAATCGTATTTGATCTAAGCCGTAACCCGCGCTTTCAATGAGAAAACGCATCTCATCAATTTCTTTGATGCCGTCACAATAAAGAGCGTTCTCAAAAAGTCCGCTGTTCAAGATTCTCGGTGACACTTCAGTCAAAACGTCGCTTTTGATATTTGCGAGGCTGGAATCTTCCTTGCGTGTGGGAGCAGCGCTAGAATTTTGTCCCGTCTTAGCCGTGAGCACATCCAGAATAATACCAGCTTGCTCATCGCTCAGACCGGCACCTTTCGTAAAGTCCCCACTCTCGTCTTTTCTTCCTGTGCCGAGCAGAAGCTTAACACCTTCGCGGCCAAGACGATCGAGCTTATCGATTGCACGAAGTACCGTTTGGCGCTGCTCAGGTTTGATTTTAGCAGCGCTCATAACGCCATCAAGAATTTTTCTGTTATTGATTTTTATGACGTAGTCGCCACGCTTGATACCAAGCGCCTCCATCGTATCCGCGGCCATCATGCAAATTTCGGCGTCTGCAGCGACGGAGGCTGCGCCTACTGTATCAGCGTCGAATTGCAGGAATTGGCGGAAGCGACCCGGTCCCGGCTTTTCATTACGAAACACCCAGCCGAAACGATATGAGCGATAAGGTTTCGGCAGCGTCTCGAAATTTTCCGCTACATAACGTGCCAGCGGTGCGGTCAGATCGTATCGCAGCGACATCCACTGATCGTCGTCGTCCTGGAATGAGAAAACGCCCTCATTTGGCCGATCCGAATCTGGTAGAAATTTTCCGAGCACGTCGGTATATTCGATTGCCGGCGTCTCGGCCGCATCAAAGCCGTAAATCTCATAGACCTTGCGGATTTTATCGAGCATCTCGCGCGTTGCCGAAAGCTCCGCCGGTCCGCGGTCAGCGAACCCGCGCGGAAGTCGTGCCTTGATCTTGTTGGTCTTTTTCGAGGTCATGGTGCTTTGGGGCTTATACCGGATTCGCTAATAAACGAATGGCCGGGACAAGCCCGGCCATGACGCGCAAGTCAAGATGAGTCTCAGGTGAACCAGAGAAAAAGCAAGGCAACCGCCGCCGGTAGAGCCTGAACGAACAGAATGCGCTTCGATACGCTGTAGGCGCCAAAAAGCCCCGCGACGATAACACAGAGCAGGAAAAAGACTTTGATCTGGAACGCCAACGTCGGGGCTGTGTGAAGCAACCCCCAGACGAGGCCTGCGGCTAGAAAGCCATTATAGAGCCCCTGATTGGCGGCGAGCGCAGCAGACTCTTGTGCTTTCGCCAGCGGCTGATTGAAGGTCTTCAAACCGAGTGGTTTTGTCCAAAGAAACATTTCTAATGTAAGAAAATAAACATGCAAAAGCGCCACGATCGCAACGAGAATATTGGCTAGCGTCATCATTTTTGATGCTCCAGATGGCGGCTTGGATTGCCGCGAACATAATGCACTTCGACGGTAAAAGGGAGATGATGTAAGCGCTGCTCAAGCAGCGCTGTGGTCGCGCGTCCAGGATTGCAGCTTGCGATAGATCGTCGACGGCGCAACTTCGAGCGCGGCGGCGGCCTTTTGCGTGTTGCCGTCGAACGCCTTCAGCGTATCTTCGATGATTTTCTGTTCCTGAGCCCAGAGTGGCGCGATCGCCGGGCTGTCGAAGCGCGGAAACGGACCCGTGTCGCGCACGGCTTCATGAATCGTGAGTATCGAAGCGGTATCCGACGAAGGCAAAGACAGCATATCAGCGCTGACGAATTCGCCGTTATGCAATACAACCACCCGGCGGATCACGTTTTGCAATTGGCGCACATTGCCGGGCCAGGCGAAATGCTCGAGTGCGTTTTCCGCATCTGGGGCAAAGCCGCGGAACTGGCGGCCTTCTTCCTCGGCGTATCGCGCAAGGAACGCGGATGCGAGTCGCACAATGTCGCCCGTGCGCTCGCGCAGCGGCGGCATATGCAGTGGCAACACATGTAAGCGATAATACAAATCCTCACGGAAACGTCCGGCTTCGACTTCGCGCGCTGGGTCGCGGTTGGTCGCGCACTCGAAGCGCACGTTTATATTGCGAAGTTTTGTATCGCCGACGCGGCGGAGCGTTCCTGTTTGCACGAAGCGCAGGAGTTTCGCTTGCAAAGCGAGGTCCATCTCGCAAATCTCGTCGAGGAAAAGCGTGCCGCCATGGGCAAGTTCGGCAGCGCCGGCACGATCTTCGTATGCGCCAGTGAACGCACCTTTCACATGGCCGAAGATTTCGCTTTCCATCAGTTCTTTCGGGATCGCACTGCAGTTGAGCGCGATGAAGGGGCCGCTAGCGCGGTCAGAGCGCGCATGAATTGCTTCGGCTGCAACCTCTTTCCCCGTTCCGCTCTCGCCGGTGATGAATACTGGGGCCTTGGACGGAGAAATTCGGCGAATCTGTTCGTAAATCGTGGCCATCACGGGAGAAGCGCCGATGAATCCCTCGAAGCCCTCGAATTTACGCGACTCGTCAACAGGTGCGATGGGAATTTCCCGCCGTGTCACCTCCATTTGAATGACATTAGCTAGCCTTCGAACGATATCGGCTGACTGAAACGGTTTCACAACGAAATCGTCTGCACCTGCGCGGACGGCTTCGACGGCTACAGCCACGGAACCATTCCGGCTAGTGGCGACGATCGGACCCAGCAACCCCGCTGCGCGTAGCAGCAAAACCGCTTCTGCAGGTTGGCTTGATGCCGCATCGAGCGAAAGGATGGCTGCTGAAAAGTTCTCGTCACGCACGAGCGCGATACCGTCGGTGAAGCTTGCGGCTTCGCGCACTCGGATTTGCGGATTTTGGTGAACGGTTAACGCAGCCGCGGTCAGACGGCGTACGGTTGGATCATCTTCGATAATAAGAACGCGGACAGGCTCTTCCGAGCCTCTTTTACAAACCATGACCCGGGCGACCCCTCGACGCGGACTGGTAATCAAAAGGACCGGCTGGCCGACCCCAATTGACTCCACCTTGCCGAAACAGGGTAAACAAACCTTTTAACAGCCTGCTCGCGGCGGTAGAATGTGCTTTAAGGAGTCTTCTTATGTCGCGCCCCGCCGAAAAATCAGCTTTGAGACCGAACGATCTCGAAGCTTTCTGGATGCCGTTCACCTCAAACCGGTCATTCAAGAAACATCCGCGCATCGTGGTGCGCGCGAAGGACATGCATTACTATACGCTGGAAGGTCGTGCGGTGCTCGACGGCGCGGCCGGCATGTGGTGTACAAATGCCGGTCACAATCGCGATCCGATCGTGAGTGCAATCCGTGCCGAAGCCGGCGTGCTCGACTACGCACCGCCCTTTCAATTCGCGCATCCGAATGCGTTTACACTGGCAAGCCGGATCGCGGCGCTCGCCCCCGCGGACCTCGACCATGTATTTTTCTGTAACTCGGGCTCCGAAGCTGTCGATACAGCGCTCAAGATTGCGCTCGCCTATCACAATGTACGCGGTGAAGCCTCGCGTACGCGGTTGATCGGCCGCGAGCGCGGCTATCACGGCGTCGGCTTCGGCGGTATTTCCGTCGGTGGCATCGTTTCGAGCCGCAAGCATTTCGGCAGCTTGCTCGCAGGCGTAGATCACCTACCTCACACCTACAATCGTGAAGAACAGGCTTTCACCAAAGGTGAGCCCGAATGGGGCGCGCATCTTGCCGACGATCTTGAGCGTATCGTCGCGCTACATGACGCTTCGACCATCGCGGCCGTAATTGTTGAACCAATGGCGGGATCGACCGGCGTGCTGCCACCGCCTAAAGGCTATCTTAAGCGGCTGCGCGCGATCTGCGACAAATACGGCATTCTGCTCATCTTCGATGAAGTCATCACCGGCTTCGGGCGACTCGGCTATGCCTTTGCGGCGGAGCGCTATGGCGTGGTGCCGGACATGATTACGTTCGCTAAGGGCGTCACCTCTGGTACCGTGCCCATGGGTGGCGTCGTGGTGCGTAAGTGCATCTACGATACCTTCATGCGCGGCCCCGAGCATGTGATCGAGCTATTTCACGGGTACACCTATTCAGCACATCCGCTCGCTTGCGCCGCGGGTCTTGCGACGCTCGATCTGTATCGCGACGAAAATCTGTTCGAGCGCGCAAAAAAACTCGAGACGAAATGGGCCGACGCGGCAATGAACCTCAAGGGCCTACCAGGCGTACTCGACATCCGCACCGTGGGGCTGACCGCCGCGTTTGATCTCGCTTCCAAGCCGGATGCCTTCGGCAAGCGCGCCTATGAGGCGATGGAACGCGCGTTCCATGAGGAAGGTCTCATGTGTCGCGCGACCGGTGAAGCACTTTCGCTGACTCCGCCGCTGATTATTTCCGATAATCAGATCGGGGAAATCTTCGACAAGCTCCACAAGGTCATCCGAGCCGGAGCTTGATCGGGGCCGACAGTAGGTGCACTTCCACCATTTTGAGGCCGCCGCTATGGCGCCATGGGGCGATTCGCGGCTACATTCTTTTTCGGGCTGGCACGTGCCATGTGCCTCGGGGGAGTTTGATGCGTATTAGGTCGATCTTTATTCTCGTTTGCACGGCACTGATCGCGGCATCGATCGGCGCCGCGCTGCATTACGCGGCCGGCGTTCGGATCTCTGAAGCCGCCTATATCTCTCTTGCCATCTTGTTCATGCTGATGACCTGCGAGGTTATCTCGTCGCGTGGCCGCGATCGAGCGGAGCTCACCGACCGTTTCGAGGAATTGTCGCGCGCTTCTTCTGACTTGGCGCGTGAACTCGGCACCATCGGTCGCCGCGTCACTGCACTTGAGACTGCATCGACTGCCGAACTGAAATCGCTCACGGCACCACTTACGCGCGAAATCACTGAACTTGCTGATCTCGTGGAAGATCTCGCGGAATCCGTGGCAGTTCACGACGCGCTAATCGCGATGCCCCGCCAGCAAGAGGCGATATCGGTGCCCCCGTTCAGCGTGTCCAAGCTCGAAACCGAACAAAAGTTCATGTTCGCAAGCGTTTCACCGCCGTCGGGGCCCTTCGACGGAAGAAGCGAAATGGAAATTGCCGCGATTATCCGCCAGGCATTGGCCGAGGATCGTATTGATCTTTTCATGCAACCGATCGTTACCCTGCCTCAACGTAAGGTGCGCTTCTATGAAGCGCTCTCGCGGCTTCGCATGACGGACGGCAAGATCGTCGAAGCTAAGGAGTTCATCCCCGCCGCGCGCACTGCTGGTCTCATTCCTCAGATTGACCAGAAGCTGGTGTTGCGCTGCGTTCACATCGTGCGGCGTCTTGCGATCAAAAACCGCGATGTTGGCTTATTCCTAAATCTCGCAAGCGAGACGTTGCGCGACGGTCACATTTTTCCCGAACTACTCGGCTACCTCGATGCGAACCGGGCAGTTGCCCCCTCGCTGGTGCTTGAATTCGCACAGGCGGCGTTCCGCGCGCTTAGCCCGTCCGAGCAAATCAATCTTGCGCTTCTTGTCGAGCGAGGCTTTCCAATCTCGCTGGATCGGCTGGAAGATTTGAAGCTAGATCCGCGCACATTGTCGGAACGCGGGATTCGTTTCATCAAAGTTCCGGCCGAGTTACTGCTTAAGCGTGTGAACGAAACCGCTGGTCAGATTCACCCGGCCGATCTTGCGGATCTGCTTGCGCGTTTCGGTATTGATCTCGTCGCCGAGCGCATCGAGAACGACGCCGTAGTAGTCGATCTCCTCGATTTCGACGTTTGCTTCGGCCAGGGATTTCTGTTTTCTCCGCCGCGGCCTGTCCGCGCTGAAATTTTGCAGCCCGATGAGGCGGCCGAACGGCGTGCACCGCCGCTGGCGATGGGTGCGAGTACCCTTGCCCAGATCGTCCACAAGATCAGCTAACGGTCGAATGGGATTTTTTCTCTTGTACTCCGCTCCGCCGGTCATTACTGGGCTCGCTCAAATCCTCCAGCGCTATGATCTTTTGCTTTGCGACGTTTGGGGTGTCATTCATAATGGGATCGCGGCGTTTCCCGAAGCGAACGATGCGCTGATGCGCGCCCGCCTAACAGGCGTGACCGTCATCATGATTTCAAATGCACCGCGTCCGGGTGTTGTCGTTTCGAAACAGATCGAAGGTTATGGCGTGCCAAGGTCGGCTTACGATGACGTCGTTGCATCCGGCGACGTGACACGCGATGAGCTGATGACTCGCCCCGGGGCGAAGATTTTTCATATCGGGCCCAAGCGCGATTATCCGAACTACGATGGGCTCAATGTCGAGCTCGTCGAACTTGATCAAGCCGATATCGTGGTCTGCACCGGACCCTTCAATGACGAGACGGATAAGCCCGAGGACTATCGCGAACTGATGGAAAAGATCAAAGCGCGTGGCCTTCTCTTGATATGCGCCAACCCTGATATTGTGGTCGAACGCGGCGACAAGCTAGTTTGGTGCGCGGGCGCGCTCGCAGCGATTTATGATGAGATAGGGGGCAAGACGATTTATGCCGGAAAGCCCCATCCAAATATTTATCGATCGGCACTGAAACGCGCTGCGGTGCTGCGCGGTAAGGAAATCGATCGTGCGCGCGTACTTGCGATTGGCGACGGGGTGAAGACGGATATCCAAGGAGCGGCAAATCGTAAGTTCGATTCGCTCTTTATCGCCCGTGGGATTCATGCTGCCGATATTGAGGTCGGCGCGGATGGTGAGCCAGGCGTTGAAGGTCTTGGAAAAATTTTCGCGGCGGCGGGCGTCTCGCCAACTGCGATCATGCGCGAACTCATCTGGTGACCGAAAAGCGAGATTTCCCGACGAAAGAATCTGATAATTTTCGATGATTCCCAGCTCATGATAAATGGCGGAATCGATCGCATGCACTACTGAGCACAACGAGTCGGGCTCACTTGCGCCAGTCTATGATTTGAGCCAGCGGTCGCTTGCGCTTAGAGGCGTGACCATGTGGGAAAGGGACTTAATTTCGGTTCATAGAGAAAATTCGTGTGCAAGCTAGCCCTAGTTATCCCGCGAACACAGCGTCGATCTTGCTTTTGAGCGTCTGCGCGTTGAAGGGCTTCACGATATAATTATTCACGCCTGCCTTCTTGGCAGCGATCACGTTCTCCGTCTTCGACTCGGCCGTTACCATGATGAACGGCGTTTTGACCAGATTCGGATCGCCACGAATTTCCTTGATGAGTTCGTAGCCCGTCATCGGTTCCATGTTCCAATCGGAAATCACCAGGCCGTATTTTTTGCCTCGCATTTTTGTTAGCGCTTCCGTTCCGTCGGCCGCTTCATCGACATCGTAGAAACCGAACTGCTTTAGAAGATTGCGAATGATTCGGATCATTGTTTTATAATCGTCGACGATGAGAATCGGCATTCCGACATCGATACTCATAAGCTGAACTCCGGTGCAGGTCCCGTTCGTTAGATGCCGGTCCTGGCCTATCTCGTGGGTCCAAAAAAGTTGAAAAGGTGTCTGTTTGCTCGAGCCGTCTCAAGCAGGAGGAGTTTAGATAGGCCGGTTTGAAATTGCGTTAACTCAGGTTCCATCACGTTAACGGCTCGTTCAGAGCCCTTCGGGTGGAGGTTCCAACGGATGAGCTTGCGCACGCTCCAAATCTTACGCAGTTTAGCCTGTCCGAAGACCCATGAGCACATCCGCCGTCCAATTACTTTATTTCGAGGATCTCCGCGTCGGCATGCGCGAGATCCTGATGCGAACAGTCATGGACGACGATGTCGTGAATTTTGCGCGTTTATCCGGCGATGCGAATCCGATCCATCTTTCCGATCGTTATGCTGCGACTACGCGCTTCGGTCAGCGCATCGCGCATGGACTTTATACGGCGAGCCTCATCTCAGCAATTTTGGGTACTCGGCTGCCGGGTCCCGGCGCGGTTTACAGGTCGCAGACGCTCAACTTCCATGCCCCCGTTAAAATTGGTGATGTGGTGACGGTTATCGTTGAAGTTGTCGAGCTTGTTGCCGAGGGTCGCAAGGCCCGCCTGCATTGCGAGGCAATGGTCGACGGCAAGGTTGTCCTTGACGGCGAGGCCGCAGTGTCGGTTCCTAGCCGGCCAAAGCGCGCTTGACGAGCATTCGAGGCGAGGTTTGTGGGATTATGAGTGTTATCGAAACGATTCCGTCCTTCGCTCGACATCATTTTTTATTTGCAATTGGGCTTCTCACCGGATTGATCGCACCCTTGGCGCTAGGCGAGGCCTATATCCGGTTTCGCCCTCCGCTCGATCTGCAGAATTATCTTGGCGATGCCTCTCCATTGACTGGCATTTACAAACCGGATCCTGAGCTGGGCATCGATTACCGATCCATTGACGATTACCGGCCCGATGAAGCTCCCCGTTTTTCGGAGATCCGCCCACTCAATACATCGAATCCGACATGGCTGTTCTTCGGCAATTCCTTTGCAGGAAATCTCAGCTACGCGGCCGCCGATCAATTGCCGTCGCATCGCGTTATGTTTTTTCGCGAGCCCAAGGATCGACTTCACATGCGCGTAGCACAGGCAAGAATGTTGCTGGCGCATGGCCTAAAACCCGAGCGAATGATCTTTACGTTGATTCCTCTTGAAATTGGGGTATACGCGCACCTTCCGTTGTCATCGATCTATGTCAACAAGAATGGCGTGATTACTTATCGCGTACGTATGCCGCGTGCGCCATGGAACTGGGTACTGATCCATAGCCGACTTGCGTTAATGGCGTGGGTTCGAAGTGGTCTATATTGGGCCATTCCTGGATTCCAGGCTACGTGGATCACCGAGACATTTCCCGACAGCGTGACCAACGATTTCCGACATCTTTTTGACAAGCTCGGAGAACTGTCGCGCCAATATGGCGTTCCGGTCACCGTAATAATTCTTCCAGACCGGCGTCAAATTTTTAATGGAAGTTCGAAATTCGTAATGCAGAAAACGATTGCTGATCTCGGCCGTGAGGCGGGGCTCGATGTCTACGATCCGAGCCCCACAATGCTTCGCTACCCCGACAAGAGATCGCTTTATGTCCCCGATGGGCACTATACAAAACTGGGCTACAACTTGGTCATTAAGGACCTGCTTGATCATCTCAAACAGATTGGGGCGGCAGAGAATGCTGCACCATCCAAGAATTTGCGATGAGTTTCGTCGACAAAAATTTTGCGGTCTTTCTCGTGATCGTCTTCGTTCTGTGGCTGTTAACACGCGGCCGCTGCACGTTGCGTCTTGCGATGCTGCTCGTGGTGAGCCTCATCTTTTATGGCTATGGGCGCTGGTGGCTGCTGCTCATTATACTTGGATATTGCGTTGTCGATTGGGGAACGGGGCTCTGGCTCGAACGAACACGCAATAAAGGTGCCGTGCTCGCCTTGGGTCTCGGCTTTAATCTTTCGGTACTTTCTTTCTGGAAATACACGCCGTTTCTGCTTGCCACGCTGGTCGAGCTGTTTGGATGGCCGTCACCACAATTCGTGGCGGGTCTCGCGGAACATTGGATCATCCCGATGGGGATTTCGTTCTACGCATTTACCGGGATCGCATACATGGCCGACGTCTATCGCGGCACAGTGCCAGCGGAGAAAAATTTCTGGCGCTATGCACTATTTACGAGTTTTTTCCCACATTTGGTCGCGGGTCCGATCTTGCGTGCAAAGGAATTCCTTTGGCACCTGCAACCCGGTGCATTGCCGGACCGTCCTCAAGCGTCCTGGGAGGGCACGTTTCTAATCGCGCGAGGATACTTCAAGAAAATGGTGCTGGCGGATACGATCGCTGTTGCGATCGATCCTTTTTTCGCGCATGTGGCGGACTCATCCACCTCGGGTGTCTGGTCGCTGCCCTACGTCTATCTTTATGCCCTGCAAATCTATTTCGATTTCTCTGGCTACACTGATATCGCGCGCGGTCTCGGCCTATGGTTTGGCTTCCGTTGGCCGGAGAATTTCAATTGGCCATATCTCGCGACTTCGATCCAGGAATTCTGGCGCCGCTGGCACATGACGTTGTCGCGCTTCTTGCGTGATTACCTTTACATTCCGCTGGGAGGTAATCGTTATGGGCCTGTCCGCGGTTCAGTCGCGCTCATGATCACCATGCTACTCGGTGGCCTTTGGCATGGCGCAAGTTGGTCGTTCATGTTGTGGGGCGGATTGCACGGGCTGTTTCTCGTCATCAACCGCCTTTGGAGTTCGACTGCGTTGCACGGTCGTCTTGCGTGCCTCGCAGGACTTCCCGGAACTGCATGGACCGCACTGCGGATTTTTATAACCTTCAACGCGGTTTGTCTGGCGTGGTGCTTTTTCCGACTGACAAATTTTTTTGAAAGTTTAGTTTGTGTGAGAAAATGGTTCGTCTTCGATGCTGACAAAATCTTGGTTGGCGGCGCGGGCGATCCGGCCTTGTGGGTGCTACTTGCCGCCTATGCGCTTGCGACCTTAGCGGCGATGATATTGACACGCGGTGTGCCTCTCTCCGTGGTCGTAGCTCGATTCGCGGTCGAACCTTTTATATGGGGCCTGACTTGGGGCGGTACGTTCGGGTTGCTTGCCTTGGCGGCGGCGCTCCATGCGACTGGACAGACGACACCCTTCATCTATTTTCAGTTCTAGCTCCCGCGGGCTTCCTTTCATGTCATTTGCAAATTCCAACCAGCACGCCTTCATGATCGTGCGCGATGGCGAAGAACCGCCACCGCGCCTGCGCCGTTCCTTCGTCGCAATCGGCAATTTCGACGGCGTGCATCGGGGCCACCGAGCCGTAATCAACCTCGCGGTTCAACGAGCGAAAGAAGATCGCCGACCCGCGGTCGCGCTCACCTTCGAGCCGCATCCGCGCGCGTTTTTCCGGCAAGACCAGCCGCTATTTCGTCTGACACCGGAGCACGAGAAGCTTCGCCTACTTGCGGCGGCGGGGCTGGACGGGGCAGTGGTCATGACTTTCGATGCAAAACTTGCCGGCGTTAGCGCTGAAAATTTTGTCAAGGACATCCTGATCAAGCGTCTTAGCATCGTCGGTGTCCTTGTGGGCGCCGATTTTCATTTCGGCAAGCGCCGACAAGGTACGCCGGCCTTCCTACAGGAGAAGGGCGAAGAACATGGCTTCGAAGTCGATCTAGTTCCGCCGCTCTTGTTTAGAGGGAGATCGGTATCATCGAGCGGCATCCGCGAGGCATTGGGTCGTGGCGACGTCGAAGAAGCGAGAAAGTTGCTCGGCTACGCCTGGTTCGTGAGCGGCAAGGTGATCCATGGCGAAAAGCGCGGACGCGAGCTTGGCTACCCAACCGCCAATCTCGCGCTCGATCCTGCCTGCGGTCTCGCTCATGGCGTCTATGCGGTGCGGGTGCAAGCGCAAGGAGAAATGCGCGACGGTGTCGCGAGCTTCGGTAGGAGGCCCACGTTCGGAGATGGAGCCCCGCTGCTCGAAGTGTTCCTGTTCGATTTTTCTGGCGATCTCTATGACAGAGAAATTGACGTCATCTTTGTCGACTGGATCAGGGCAGAGGCCAAGTTCGCTTCGGTGGACATCCTCGTGCGCCAGATGAACAGTGACAGTGCGGCAGCCCGCAAAAAACTAGCCAAAGCAGACGATCAATTCCCGTTAATTCGCTGAAAAGTACCTTTTGGCGGAGCTTTATCTGCAACTAACAAATAAGAGAAAATGTCCGGTTTCACGAGATGCGCAGAAACCTCGATAAGGCGGCTTCGATGGTCGTAATCGGTGAGATCTTGCTCATACACATGCAGACAGCTAACGCGCGCTCCTTCAGACTGGCAAGGAGTAAGCGCGGCTGCTAGAAGGCGCGAACATATTAATCCAGGCCGCGATCCGATGTCCTCCGAAAAGAAGCCGAGTGACGCGAACGATTACAGCTCGACTCTGTTCTTGCCCAAAACCAGTTTCCCGATGCGTGCCGGGCTCCCGCAAAAGGAGCCGGAAATTCTCGCTCACTGGGAGAAGCTTGACCTCTACAAAAAACTCCGCATGGCAAGTAAGGGTCGGGATAAGTTCATCCTGCATGACGGCCCGCCCTATGCGAATGGCAACATTCATATTGGGCATGCGCTCAATAAAATTCTAAAGGATCTGGTGACGCGCACACACCAGATGCTCGGCTATGATTCGAATTATGTGCCGGGGTGGGACTGCCACGGTCTTCCGATTGAATGGAAAATCGAAGAAGAATACCGCGCTAAAGGCAAAGATAAGGATCAGGTTCCGATCAACGAGTTCCGTCGTCAGTGCCGTGACTTCGCGCAAAAATGGATCAGTGTGCAGCGCGAGGAATTCAAGCGGCTCGGCGTCGAGGGCGACTGGGAAAATCCTTACACAACTATGAGCTTCCCCGCTGAGGCACAGATCGCGCGCGAGCTCATGAAATTCGCTGCGAATGGCACACTGTATCGCGGCTCGAAGCCGGTGATGTGGTCCGTAGTGGAGAAGACCGCGCTCGCCGAAGCCGAGATCGAGTATGAGGATTACTTAAGCGATACGGTATGGGTGAAATTTCCGGTGCACCAGAAAGATTTGGCTGGCGCGAATGTCGTTATCTGGACAACTACACCATGGACAATTCCCGGTAATCGTGCGGTAAGTTATTCGCCGAATATCAAATACGGTCTATACGAAGTCACCGCTGCACCAGATGGTAATTGGGCAAGGCGTGGAGACTTATACATACTTGCCGATAAGCTTGCAGCGGAAGTGATGAAGGCGGCGAAGGTGGAAGGTTATGTGCGTAAGCAAGACGCCGATCCTCGCCATCTCTCGTACTGCATTCATCCTCTAAACGGGAAGGGATACGACTTTCACGTTCCTCTTCTATCTGGCGATCACGTCACCGATGAGGACGGTACAGGCTTCGTCCACACTGCACCGGGTCACGGCCGCGATGACTTCGACATATGGACAGCTAACGCGCGTGATCTTGAAAAACGCGGCGTTGATACCAGCATCCCCTACACTGTCGATGAAAACGGCTTCTTCACCAAGGAAGCGCCGGGCTTCGAGGGCAAACGTGTCATCGACGATAAAGGAAAAAAGGGCGACGCCAATGAGGCCGTGATCAAGGCGCTTGTCGACGCCGGCATGATTATCGCGCGTTCGCGGCTCAAGCATCAATATCCGCATAGTTGGCGCTCGAAAAAGCCGATCATTTTCCGCAATACACCACAATGGTTTATCGCGATGGATAAGAACATCGTTCAGTTTAGTGACACGCTACGCGGCCTAGCGCTGAAGGGAATAAAAAACGTCAAATGGGTTCCGCCGCAGGGTGAGAACCGAATCAATGGCATGATCGAATCACGGCCCGATTGGGTCATCTCCCGCCAGCGCGCCTGGGGTGTGCCGATCACTGTTTTTGTCGATAAAAAATCCGGCAAAATATTGAAGGACGACCAGGTTAACAAACGCATTGTCGATGCCTTCGAAAAGGAAGGTGCCGACGCCTGGTTCGCCGACAAGGATGGTGCGCGCTTCCTTGCGCCTGAATATAAAGTCGCCGATTTCGAGAAAGTGAACGACATTCTCGATGTGTGGTTTGACTCGGGCTCGACGCATTCTTTCGTACTCGAAGACCCGAATCATTTTCCGAGCCTTTCTGGCATCAAACGAAAGCGCGACGATGGGAATGATTCAGTAATGTATCTTGAAGGCTCCGACCAGCATCGCGGCTGGTTTCACTCATCGCTCTTGGAATCCTGCGGGACCCGCGGTCATCCACCCTATGACGTAGTGCTTACGCACGGCTTTGTGCTCGACGAGCAGGGACGCAAAATGTCGAAGTCGCTTGGCAACGTCGTTGCGCCGCAGGACGTCATGAAGGAATCCGGTGCCGATATTCTGCGCCTGTGGGTCGCGGCATCCGACTATGCCGATGATCTCCGTATCGGCAAGGAAATTTTGAAGACGACTGTCGATACCTACCGCAAGCTGCGTAATACTCTGCGCTGGTTGATCGGCTCGCTATATCATTTCCACGAATCCGACCGTGTACCCTTCGAAAAAATGCCGGAGCTGGATAAGCTCATCCTGCACCGTCTTTCGGAACTCGATGAGCGCGTGCGGCACGATTATGCAGAATTCGATTACAAACGCGTATTCGCTGCGCTCAATGCTTTCATGACCTCAGAATTATCGGCGTTCTATTTCGATATCCGTAAGGACGCGCTTTATTGCGAACCGATTTCGTCGGTCACACGCAAAGCGTGTCTGACCGTGCTTGATCATATTTTTCTGTGTCTGGCGACATGGCTCGCGCCAATCCTTTGCTTCACGGCAGAGGAGGTCTGGCTCGCACGTTTTTCAGATGAGGAAAGTTCAGTACATCTGCAGACTTTTCCAAAAATTCCGACGAGTTGGCGTAATGATGTGCTCGGCCAGAAATGGGAAAAAATCAGAGATGTGCGCCGTGTCGTGACTGGTGCGCTCGAAATTGAGCGTGTGCAAAAGCGTCTCGGCGCGTCGCTTGAAGCTGCCCCAATCGTCTACATCTCCGATAAGAATCTGCTTGCGGCGCTCAAGGACATTGATCTTGCTGAAGTCTCGATCACTTCCGATGCAAAAATCGTTGAAGGGATGGGGCCTTCGAGCGCCTTCAGGCTCGACGACGTTCCGAGTGTTGCGGTTGAGTCCAAGCGCGCGGAAGGAAAGAAATGCGCGCGTTCATGGAAAATTTCTTCGTTGGTTGGCAGTGACCACGAATATCCTGACGTGACCCCGCGCAACGCGCAGGCCTTGCGCGAATATTACGCTGCTCGTCGTACAACAGCATAAACGGAAACTGAATCCCGCGATGGCGAAACAACGCGTGACAAATTTCGTCGGCTTCGGTTTTGCGATTGCCGTCACAACCCTGATCGCTGATCAGCTTGCGAAATATCTTGTATTGAAGGACATCGACCCGGGTGAGGTGATTGCCGTCACCCCGTTCCTCGATCTCGTCCTCGCCATGAACCGCGGTATCAGTTACGGCATGTTCCAGCAGGACGGCGCCCTCGGCCGCTGGCTTTTAGTTATGGTAAATTTGGCTGCGGCTGGTCTGTTCTCGCTCTGGCTATTTCGCGCGCAATCACGCCTGATTGCCGCAGCCGTGGGGTTTCTCATCGGAGGAGCGCTGGGTAACGCCTTCGACCGTTCGATGTATGGAGCCGTGGTCGACTTCATTTCCCTTCACGCTTACGATTGGCGCTGGTATGTGTTTAATATCGCGGATGCGGCCATTGTTGCCGGGGTTATAGGGCTCCTGTACGATGCAAGCATTGGTCGCGTCACGAAATAGCCGCCATCGGAGGGGTATCTGAGCGCTTCGTGACCAAGGCCGATACCAAATTTCCTCGCGGGTGAAAGATGCAGATTCACATCTTTTCTTCGAAGTCTGTGCGGCTGTGGCCGATGCTTTTCGCATTGGCCGTGTTCGCCGCTCCGCCTGTCTCCGCTCAGGAGGACGACGGACCGAACGAGCTACAAAAAGTTCTGGGCGCTGCCGGTATTCTTGATCTTCCGAAAGACCCGATTAATTATCAAGAACGTGCGCCCTTGGTGGTGCCGCCTTCCACGGTATTGCCGCCACCGCGCAGCTATAGCGATGTCAAAAAATTAAATCCGGAATGGCCGGTCGATCAGGATCTGAGTCGGACACGCGCCACTTCGGCAAGCAAGAGCACGTTTTCGGCAATCCAACAACAAGAGTCATACAGTGGGAGAGCGCTTCGTCCCGACCAACTGAGCCAGGCAAAGCCCGGAAAAAGCAACTCCGCCGATAGCGGCGACACGGCCGGCGCTGAAGCCAATCGGGGCGTTTACGAATACAAACCAACTGCGCTCGGCTTCCTAGGTTGGGGAAAGAAAAATGACGAGTTGGTTTTCAAGGGCGAGCCGGACCGCACCAGCCTGCTCGAACCCCCGCCCGGGTATAGAACGCCGTCTCCGAATGCGCCTTACGGCGTCGTAGAGGATAAGAAATCCACGAGCACGACGACGTCGAGCGTATATGACCGTCTGAATGATCCGAACGCGAAGAAGTGAGAACTTTTATCTCCTTTAAGCATGGCGCTTTTTGCCCTTTGACCTAACGAAAATTTGGGCGCTAGTTGGCGGAAATCTTCCTGCTGGTGCCTTTCAAGCTCAGAATGATAATGCGAATTCTCACCGCTCTCGCTGTTGCCGGAACCGCGATATTGACGAGTACCCGTTTGGCTGAAGCCGAAAGCGGGCCGGCCATTACCCGGTTCACTCTGTCCAACGGACTCGACGTCGTCGTGATCCCAGATATGCGTACGCCCGTGGTAACGCACATGATCTGGTATCGTGTGGGATCAGCCGACGAAGAGCAGGGAAAATCAGGCCTCGCACATTTCCTCGAACATTTGATGTTCAAAGGAACTGCGAAAAATCCAATGGGAAGTTTTTCCAAAACGCTCGCGACACTCGGCGGCCAAGAGAATGCTTTTACGGGCACCGATTATACCGCCTATTTTCAGCGCGTGACGCGTGATCATCTCGAGAGAATTATGGCGTTCGAAGCCGACCGCATGACCGGTCTCGTATTGACCGACGCAGTAGTGCTGCGCGAGCGCGATGTCGTATTGGAAGAGCGGCGCATGCGCACGGACAATAATCCGGGTGCCCAGCTCAGCGAGGCAGTTCAGGCCGCCCTATTTGTGAATCATCCATATGGCCGGCCAGTAATTGGCTGGGAGCATGAAATACGTGCCCTCAACCGCGAGGAGACGCTCGCTTTTTATCGCCGCTGTTATGCGCCGAATAATGCGATTCTTGTTATTGCCGGAAATGTCACGGCGGATGACGTGCGTTCGCTCGCGGAGAAGAGTTATGGGCAGGTTCCGCCAAATAACAGCATCCACTTGCGCTCACGTCCATTGGAGCCGGAACCCCGTGCCAGCCGGCACGTTGTGCTGGCGGACGCTCGCGTGGCGCAACCGAGTCTTACCCGCAGCTATCTGGTGCCGTCTTATCGAACGGCGAAGGAGGGCGAAGCTGAAGTGATCGAAGTGCTAGCGCATGTGCTCGGTTCAGGAACGCTGAGCCGACTCAATCGCGTGCTTGTAATGGAAAAGAGCATTGCGGCTAGTGCTGGCGCATTATATGCGAGCACATCTTACGATATGACCCGCTTGGCCATATTCGCGACGCCCCGCCCGGGTGTCTCGCTCGAGGATCTAGAGACCGCAGTCGATTCGGTGATCGCAGATATTGTCGCAAACGGTATAACCGAAGCAGATCTTGCGCGTGCAAAAACCAAACTGATCGCGGACATGATCTATGCGTGGGACGATCAGTTCACGTTGGCGCGCACCTATGGTGCGGCTCTTGCCACTGGTAGGACCGTGGAGGCAATTCAGGCATGGCCTGACAAAATTCGTGCAGTTACGACCGATCAAATCCAAGCCGCAGCCGCGGCCTGGCTCGAGTTACGCCGCTCGGTGACCGGCTATCTGGTGAAGCCGCCGATCTCAATGGAGAAGGCCGCCTTGCCGGAAAAGCCTTCATAATGCGGCTGTTAACGTTCGCCATCATGACCCTCGTTTTCACATCCACTGCCAACGCCACCGTTGGTGGCACTAACATTGAACGAATCGTGACACCCAAGGGCATCGAGATCTGGCTCGTGCGTGATCTGAATCTGCCGATGCTTTCTTTCGAGTTTGCTTTTTTTGGTGGCGCCGCCCAGGATCCCGAAGGCAAACCCGGTGTCGCCAATCTTGTCGCCAGCCTCCTCGATGAAGGCGCGGGCGATCTCGATGCGCGCAGTTTTCATGAGCGCCTAGAAGAACGCGCGATCAGGCTCTTTTTTAGCGCCGGCCGCGATACTTTGCGTGGTTCGCTCAAGACGCTTACGGAAAACCAAGATAAAGCATTCGACCTGCTCCATCTTTGTCTTACCGCACCGCGTTTCGATGCATCGGAACTTGAACGTATAAGAGCCACGATTCTCGCGGGCTTGCGGCGAAGGACGACCAATCCGTCCGATATCGCTAGCGATCGTTGGTTTGCCCGCGCATTTCCGGATCATCCCTACGGGCGTCCTGTGCAGGGTAATCTCGAGACGCTTCCGTCGATCACTTCGACAGATCTCGACGCTTATGTTCACCGCGTACTTGCACGGTCCAATCTGAAAATTGCAGTCGTGGGTGCAATCGACGGGCCTGCCATCGCGGCTCTTGTTGACCGAGCATTTGGCGATCTGCCGGCGAAGAGCAATTTGACTTCCATTCCTGATGTGACGCCGCAAGGACTGGGCATGCGTGAGACGATCGAACTCAAGGTTCCACAGACGGTCATCACCTTCGGAGGCGTCGGACTCAAGCGATCCGATCCCGATTTTATTCCCGCTTTCGTTCTGAACCACATCCTGGGCGGAGGCGGGTTTCAATCCCGCCTGTTCCGGGAAGTGCGAGAGAAGCGCGGACTTGCCTATTCCGTTTACAGTAGCTTACTACCGCTCAAACACGCCGGCTTGTTTTTCGGGGGGACGTCCACCGGCAATGACCGCGCGGTGGAAACGCTCGAAATCATCTCCGGTGAAATTAAGCGCATCGCGGCCGAAGGGCCGACGGCGGAGGAGCTAGACAAAGCCAAGCGCTTTCTCATCGGCTCCTATCCATTAGGGTTCGATACCTCAAGCAAGATCGCGGGAACCCTGCTCGACATTCAGGTCGAAAACCTGGCAATCGATTACATCGATAAACGGAATGCGATGATTGAAGCCGTGAGTGGCGCTGATATTAAGCGCACGGCCGGCCGTTTCCTTTCCAATATGGAACTGTTGGTAATGCTGGTGGGCGAACCCGCACCCGCTACCGTTAGTAAAACGGTCCAATGACCCGGTTCGCCTATCCTAAGAAACGCTGCTATAAATCGCATTGGGAGCCTGAGGGAGTGGGAAGTATGCGTTTTTGGCTGGTCCGGCGAACAGCCCCCCTGCGCGTGAAATTGCCCTTACTGTTGGCGATCATCGCAATCGCCGGCTGCAGCTCGGATGAAAAACTTAAGACGGAATCGATCGAAGGCAGCCAGGCCGCGAAGGTCGCGAATACCGATATTGATTGCCCACAGATGATGGTGCGCACGGGCGCGTCCACATGGCAGGTGCCGGGCGGCGCTCCTTCGACGGCGCTACGCTATCAGGCCTCGCTTGGCCAAATGGCGCGCGAGTGCGCGATTCTGGGTGCTTCCATGACGATCAAGGTTGGCGTGGAAGGCCGCGTGCTCGTTGGACCAAAGGGCGCACCAGGAAGTTTGACTGTGCCCGTCCGGATCGCCTTAGTGCAGGAAGGACCGCAGCCAAAATCGATCTGGACTAAATTCTATAATGTTCCTGTCGTCATTCCACAGGGTCAAAGCGCTTCCGCGTTTACGCAAGTCGAGGACGATCTAACCTTCGCACTGCCGCCCGACAAGAATATTTCGAGCTATGTGATCTATGTTGGGTTCGATCCGCAGGGCGCTGCGGCATCGAAAGGTAAAAGCAAGGCAGCGCAGCCTGCGGGGGCTAAACCGAAACCGAAAAAGACGACTCCCGCGGCCCCGGCTGTACAAGCCGCTCCAGCAGAACAAGGTGGCTTTGCGCCACCCGCAAGTAATGGTGGTTTTGCGCCCCCGCCTAAGCAGCAATAACTTTCGGCGCTCGGGAAATTGGCGGCAGCGGACCGCGGCGTTTCCGTTTTTTTGTCAGTCGAGACGCGCTTTCACATCGCGGATCGCAGCCGTGAGCAGGTCGTCGGCTAGCTTGCCTTTCACTGTTTCGCTGAGAACTTTCTCGGAAGCCTTGATCGCGGCGTCGGCCGCTGCGGCGCGTACCTCCGCGATCGCTTGAGACTCGGCCTGCGTGATCTTCAGTTCCGCCATCTTGGTGCGGCGCACCACAAATTCTTCCATGCGGGTCTTGGCTTCGGCGGCAATCTCGTCGGCCTCCGTCTTCGCCTGCGCGATGATTTCAGCGGCCTCACTGTCGGCTTCTCGGCGCTTCTTTTGATATTCAGCGAGCAGCTTCTCCGCTTCGGTCTTGAGGCGGCGGGCCTCCGCAAGCTCGGAGCTGACCTTTTTGCTGCGGTCATCAAGCATCGAGAGGATCGAACGATGTGCGCCGACGCGCCAAATGAGCAGCAAAAATATTGCGAACGCGACCAGGACCCAGGTTTCCGCTTCGTAAAGGGCGTTCATGAGCGGCTCCTTAGTTCAGGGCGTAGTCGATGGCGCGTTCGAGCAATTGCTTGGCGGGCGGAGTGCCCGTGAGCTTCTCCACGATTGCCGCCGCCGCATCGGCGGCGATTCCATGGACGTTTTTCATGGCGGCGGATTTCGTTGCCTCAATTTTTTTCTCGGCATCCGCGAGCTTGGCCGCGAGGTCCGCCTCCAGTTTCTTGCGGCGCGCTGCGGATTGGGCCGCTAGTTCTTGATGCGTTTTTGCGGCGATGGCCTGGGCGTTGGCACGGGCCTCTGCGAGTGCCTTTTCGTAAGCGACGGCAGCGGTCTCGCTTTCGGATTTTGCCTTAGCAGCCTCGGCGAGATCGCTTTCGATTCGGCGGCGCCTCGATTCAAGGATGTGGCTGACGCGCGGCAAAACGACCTTCGAGAGCAGAAAATAAAGCACGACGAAACTCAGCGCGAGCCAAACAAGCTGCGAAGCGAAGTACTCTTTCTGGAAGGGTGGAAAGGGGCCCTTCTCATGTCCTGCTTCGGTATGCGCCGTCTCCGCCATGGCCGATTCCGGTTACTTCCGCGGTCTCAAAGCGCGAACAGAAGTAATAGCGCAACCAGGAGCGAGAAGATGCCGAGCGCTTCTGTCACCGCGAAGCCGAAGATCAGGTTACCGAACTGGGCTTGCGCGGCGGAAGGATTGCGAAGAGCGGCGGCCAAGTAGTGACCAAAGATGGTGCCCACGCCGACGCCGGCGCCGCCCATCCCGATGCAGGCAATGCCAGCGCCGATGTATTTCGCGGCGATCGGATCCATGTGAAGTACTCCTCGTTTCGGTTGGTGGGGAAAATTCGGGCTAGTGACCCGGGTGAATTGCATCGTTGAGATAGATGCAGGTGAGAATAGCGAAGACATAGGCCTGCAGAAAAGAGACCAGGAGTTCCAGCGCCGTTAGCGCTACCGTAAGCGCAAGCGGTAGAACGGCGCCGATCCAGCCGGCGATGCCGATGCTGCCGAGGAGTACCACGAAGCCTGCGAAGACTTTTAACGTGATGTGGCCGGCGAGTATGTTCGCAAACAGACGCACGCTATGTGAAACCGGCCGCGAGAGGAACGACATCACCTCAATCGCCACTACCAACGGCATGATCACAATCGGCACGCCGCTCGGCACGAAAAGCCTGAAAAAACGGAGGCCGTTTTTCCAGAAGCCATAAATCACGACGGTGAGAAACACGACCAGCGCCAAAAATACGGTGATGATGATATGGCTTGTCACCGCAAACAAACCTGGGATCATCCCGAACATGTTGAGCACGAGAATGAAACTGAACAGTGTGAAGACGAGTGGGAAGAATTTCATTCCGGCCTCACCCGCTGATTGTCGCACCATGCCGGCAACGAATTCGTAAGTCGTTTCGACGACGGACTGCGCGCGGTTTGGCACCAGTGCGCTGCTGGCAGTTGCGAGCAACATCCCGCCGATAATGACGATTACAGCGGCGAACATGAACAAGGCGGAATTGGTGATCGCGATCTCACGGCCGTAGACATGGCCGAGGATATAGAGATTAGAGATATTGAATTGGTGGATGGGGTCCATCGTAGTTCGCTGCTTTCAGTCCTCAGTCTTTTCTTTTCCACTCTTCGCCCTGTTGAGCCACAATCCCCGCCGAGCGCATCACGTTTAACGTACCGGCGGCGAAACCGAGCAGGAGACAGACGATAAGCCCCCACGGAGTTGAGCCGGTGAAACGATCGATCGCCCAACCGATGAAACCGCCGACCAGGACTCCTGCTACGAATTCGCCCGAGAGCTGAAAACCGCGCGCCAAATTCGAAGATTGCGCCTGCGACATCTCTTCTTGTTCGCGTAACTCTTCCGTCTCATGTGTTTGTTTCGCCCCCGCTTCGCCGATCTTCGCCCCAAGTTGGCGCAACCTTTGAGACAAGGCTGCATCATCGTCCGGCGAGCGCCGATCCGCCATCGCGAACCTTTCGTGCCTTGAAACGGGCGCAACATAGTGATGGCAGGGGGTCCGAGTCAAGAAAACGCGCGCCAACACGCGCATTTTAAGTGCCTACAGCACAATAGAATTTGGCAAATTCGACCTTAGGCGGCCCGGTATTGCTGGGCAGTTTCCAGGTCAACTGAAACTAGCTGCGAAACACCTTGCTCCGCCATCGTGACGCCGAACAGGCGGTGCATCCGGCTCATAGTAATTGGATTGTGGGTCACGACCATGAAACGGGTCTCGGTCGTGCCAATCATTTCTTCCAGTAGATTGCAGAAGCGTTCCACGTTTGCATCGTCGAGCGGTGCATCGACCTCGTCCAATACGCAAATCGGAGCAGGATTGGTGAGAAACACCGCGAAGATGAGCGCCATAGCAGTTAGCGCCTGTTCGCCACCCGAGAGCAACGAGAGTGTCTGCGGCTTCTTGCCGGGCGGCCTGGCTAGAATATCGAGCCCGGCTTCGAGCGGGTCATCCGAGCCAGTGAGGATAAGTTCGGCTTGGCCGCCGTTGAACAGCGTTTTGAACAGTTTCTTGAAATGCTCATTCACAGTATCGAAAGACGCTGCAAGTCGCGTGCGAGCTTCCTTGTCGAGATTGGAGATGCCGTGGCGTAACCGCTTGATCGCTTCGGTGAGGTCGTCGCGCTCGGATGTTAGCCCGTCGTGCTGCGTTTCGACTTCACGTAGCTCTTCCTCTGCACGCAGATTAACCGCGCCGAGACGTTCACGCTCCTGTTCGTAGCGCTGCAGCTTCGCTTCGACCGCCGCCGGATCCGGTTCCTTTCCGTCGACTTCGATAATTTCCTTGAGTTTGTCCTCGCTAGGAATACCACCAATAAGCTCTACGACTTCTTTCGAAAGCGATGTGCGGCGTTCGCGCGCAGCCTCGAGTCGCGCCTCGGCGCGCGCTGCTTCCTCGCGAGCGGAAGCCAGTTCATCGAGCGCGCTGCGTCCTGCCTTGTCGGCGTCGGAAAGTTTTGCTTCGGCTTCGGCGAGACGGTCGGCGGCAGCGCGACGGGCCGCTTCGGCTTCGGAAATCTGTGACAACAAATTTTTGCGCTGAGCCGCAAAGACTGAGGGAGCTTCATCGAGCTTCGTTCGCTCTTCGCGCGTTTCAGCAAGCCGCTGTTCCAAAGCCTGCACGCGGCCGCGTGCGCCTTCTTCGCGTTCACGCCATGCCGCGCGTTCCGATCCGATGAAGGTGAGACGCTGCGCGCGCGCTACGCGCTCACGTTCAAGCCCCTCGAGTTCGGCTTTGGCGGAACCAAGCGCGGTTCGGTGTTCCGCCAACACGCCGCGCACGGCTTCAAGCTCCGATTCCAGATGCTTTCCGTCCGGTAATGCCTCGATGGCTTCTTCCGCGGTGCGCTTTGCGCTTTCTGCTTCCTCAAGGGCTGCCATGAGGCGAGCGCGTGCCTCGGCGGTCGCGGATTGTCGTGCGGCATTATGAAACGCCGTCCGGGCCTCATGCTCGTTTTTCTCACTCAACTGAACCTCCGCCTCAGCGGCGGCGAGGGTTGCGGCGCGACGGGCAACCTCAGCGCGCGCCGTTTCGATCTCCCGATCGAGTTCGGCGAGCCGATTGCTAGCGGCAAGGCGGCGGGCAGCGGCCGTCGGCGCGTCGGATTTCACGATAAATCCGTCCCAGCGCCACAGATCGCCTTCCTTGGAAACAAGACGCTGTCCCACGGCGAGTTTTTCGCGCGCAAGCGCCCCTTCGGAACGAGCAACGACGCCGATCTGAGAAAGTCGACGGATCAAGGCGGTCGGTGCATGAACGAAATTGGCGAGCGGTGTAATACCCGCCGGCAGCGCGGGATCTCCGCTTGAGGGCGTAGCACCCCCCCAATGCATGGGCGAAGCCGCATCAGTCGGCGCCTCGAGGTCATCGCCGAGCGCAGCACCCAACGCCGCTTCGTATCCTGGCTCGACCTTGATCGTCTCGACTACCGATGGCCAAAGTTTCTTCGCCGCAACATTGTGCATCTTGGCGAGCGTTTTCGCCTCGGTCTCTAAGCCGCGCAGTTGCTGCTCGGCTGCGGCGAATGGTTTGCGCGCTAGATCGAGCGCTTGTATCGCAGCGGAGCGCGCTGCTTGCGCGCGCAGCGTGCGGGCATCGATATCAAGAAGCGTTTCTTGCGCCGTGGGCTCGCCCGTATGTGCGTCCTGTTCGAGTGCAGCGATCTCAGCTTCCATTTTTTTGAGGCGCGTTCTCTGGTCGTTGACCACGCGTTCGAGCTGTTCGCGGCGCGCGACATGGGCGGCGAGGATTACGGTCGCGTCGCTGAACATTTTCTCGCTCTGTGCATGCGCTTTTTCGGCGACAAGGAGCCGTTCGCGCGATGCCTCTTCACCGCCTTCACGCTCTTTCGCTTCTAGCGCCAGCACATTTTCCTCGCGGTCGAGGCGCGCGAGCACTTCTTTCGCGTCGACCCCGAGCGAGTGCTCGCGTTCGAGATCCTGCGTCAATTGTACGATACGGTGGTCGAGTTCGTCGGCACGGCTCTTCGCGCGCGCTTCCTCGCGATCGAGATCGTTTCGCGCGATAGTGAGACGCTGCAATCCGGCGGCACTCGCGGCCTCCGCTTCGCGTAGCGGGTGCAGTTTTTCCGAAATCTGCGCCTGTGATTTAACGGCTTCACTTTCCACCTTGGTACGTTCGGCGACGGCACGCTGAGTCAAATGCACAGCGCGTTCAGATTCCGCAACGCTCGCTTCGGCCTCGCGCCAGCGCAGTGCCAGCAAAATGCTTTGCTGTTTCCGGATGTCGTTCGCTACATTCTTGTAGCGCGTAGTCTGGCGGGCCTGGCGCTTCAAACTGTCCATCTGGCTCGCGATCTGGACGATAACGTCCTCGAGCCGTTGCAGATTGTGTTCAGCGCCATTCAGACGCGTTTCAGCTTCATGCTTACGGGCATGCAAGCCCGCGATTCCCGCCGCTTCTTCGAGAATGCGGCGGCGCGATTCCGGCTTGGCATTGATGATCTCGCCGATCTGTCCCTGGCGGACGAGAGCCGGCGAGCGTGAGCCCGAGGAAGCGTCGGCGAAGAGAATGTGCACGTCGCGCTGCCGCACCTCCCGCCCATTGATGCGATAGGAAGACCCTGCTTCTCGCTCGATCCGCCGCGAGACCTCGATTGCGTCGTGGTCATTGAAGGCAGCCGGCGCAGAGCGATCCGAATTGTCGAGGACTAACATGACCTCCGCATGGTTGCGGGCGGGACGATTGTTAGTGCCGGAAAAGATCACTTCATCCATGCCCGATGCACGCATGGCCTTGTGCGAGCTTTCGCCCATCACCCAGCGCATCGCCTCGACAAGGTTTGACTTACCGCAGCCGTTCGGTCCCACGACACCCGTTAGCCCTGGTTCAATGACGAACTCGGAGGGCTCGACGAACGACTTGAAGCCGATAAGCTTTAACTTGGTAAATTGCATAGCCGCCTTGTTCAGGTTTCTACGGCGCGAATCGCTGGAGCCACAATGCTTTGGCTGCTAACCGTCGGCAAGCCCGTCGCCAATGGCGCCTTATGAGCCCTTGAGCAGTGGCTCGAGCGCCTTGTCGAAAGCGTCGAGGGTCATTTCTCCCCGCATCATCTCGCCATTCACGAAAAACGTGGGGGTTGAATTCACGCCGAATTTCTCATTCGCCTTACGGGCAGTGTCCTCAATCGATTGGCTGAGCTTCGTATCGGTCAGGCAAGCTTCGAATGACTGCTGCGTGAAGCCGGCCTGTTTGGCGATGGCGAACAGCGCCTTCGATGGGTCGGTCACGAAAGCCCAGTTCTTCTGCTGTTCGAATAGAACCTCAATCATCGGATAATACTTGTCCTCAGCTTGGCAACGCGCGAGGGCGAAAGCTCCCGAGGCGATCGGATCAAGCGGAAACTCGCGCATGATAAAACGGACCTTGCCGGTATCGATGTATTTCTTTTTGAACGGTGGAAAGACGTCGTTGTGGAAGCGCGCGCAGTGTGTACAGGTCATCGAAGCGTATTCGACGACGGTGATCGGCGCCTTTTCATTGCCCAGAACCCGATCGGGCAACGGCCCCGGCGCCATGAGTTCAGCTAAATTGACCTTTTGCGCGTAGGTTACGCCGGTGCATGCTCCGGCCAGCATTAGCGAGCCGAAGAGCGAGAGAATAACACGCCGGGAAAAGATCACCTTAAACAGCCTCCGAATGAATGAACGCAGGTTACCTGCGGGCTGATTGTGGCAAGCGTGGGGAATGAAGGGAAGAGTTTGATCAGGCTCTCGTTTTGTCATTTCGGACGAGAACGCCGAGGCGGGCGAGCGACTGGCCCAGCGATTCATCCTCGAATGGGCCTATTTTTTCGGCCATCTCGGCGACAGCTGCTGGCGAAGGTTCCACTGGCGTGGGAGCCACTTTCGCGCGCAGTGCTACGGGTCCCTGGCGGATTGCAATCCGGCCGACGCAGCGCCAGCCGAAGTAGCGGTTGACCCGCTCCATCAGGATGGGTGCGAGGTGCTGTAGCTCGATCGCATAGGGGCCCTCGACGCGCACCGTGAGCGTGCCGATCGAATCAGGATCGTCACGCTTGGGCCATGACAACCGCATCGGTTCTGAACGCCGCGCGAGTTCCGGCCCAGCAATATCCTCCCAATGAGTTACGATCTCGACCGCCGCGAAACCCTGCCGTGCGAACGCATCGTTGACCACGCGGCCGACAAAATCGGCGAGCGGGGCTGCGGAGAAGCGCTTTTTGGTGGGCGTCGAGGCCATCGGGATTGCTCTTGGTCGAAGAGTGGGGAACGTTGGACCTCGGAGCGAATATGAGGCAGACCAACCTAGCAGCCGTAGCGCGGAGAACAAGTTCGGGCCCCGATCCCGAGCCGCTGCTCGATTGGTACGACCGCCATCGGCGCGTTTTGCCCTGGCGCGCGAAGGCGGGCGAGCGTTCGGATCCCTATTGCGTCTGGCTTTCCGAAATCATGCTCCAGCAGACGCGTGTCGAAACTGTATTGCGTTACTACGCCCGTTTTCTTCAGCGTTTTCCCAATGTACACAAGCTCGCCAAGGCAAGCCTCAACGATGTCCTGAGGGCGTGGGCGGGGCTTGGTTATTACGCGCGGGCGAGAAACCTGCACGCCTGCGCGCGGGCAATTGTGAAAGAGCATGGCGGTCGATTTCCGAAAACGGAAGAGGGACTGCGTGCGCTGCCCGGCATCGGATCCTACACGGCAGCTGCAATCGCAGCGATCGCCTTCGGAAAGAAAGCGACACCTGTGGACGGCAATATCGAGCGCGTCGTCGCGCGGCTTTTCAAAGTCGAGACGTGGCTTCCCGGGGCGAAGCCAGAATTGCAGCAGTTTGCGGGGTTGCTCGTGCCCGAACACCGTGCGGGGGATTTTGCGCAGGCGATGATGGATCTCGGCTCTATGATCTGCACGCCGAAAAATCCATCGTGTTTGCTGTGCCCCTGGAGCGCGGAGTGCGCGGCGTATCAGACGGCCAATCCTGAAATCTATCCTCGCCGCACCCCGAAGGCAGAGGGAAAGCTACGGCGTGGCGCCGCCTTCGTCGTTTTGCGCGCGGATGGCGCGATATTGCTGCGCGAGCGGCCCGAACGCGGATTACTCGGGAGCATGACCGAGGTGCCGACAACCGAGTGGAGCACTGATTTTGACGAAAAGAGCGCGCTGAAATCTGCGCCGCTCAAGTCAAAATGGCGCCAGTTGCCTGGATTCGTTCGCCACGTCTTCACGCATTTTCCACTTGAGTTGAGGATCTACGTAACCGAGTCCGCGAAAAACACGCGCGCCCCACTCGGCGGACGTTTTGTAAAAATCGAAAATCTCGAAAGCGAAGCTCTGCCGTCCCTCATGCGCAAGGTGATCGCGCAAGCCATTGAGGCATTTGGCTGAACGAAAAAGTTTAGGTTCCAGCGCTCGACATTTCTTTACGAACGAGAGCGCGGAAGTCATCGATCGGCCTGCGGCCCTTCTCGTCCTCGACATGCCAATAAGCCCAGCCGTTGCAGGCCTCCAGGCCCTGCGCGATGGCACCAATCTTGTGGATCGAGCCGACCGACGCCGCACCCTCGGCATTCTTTAGCGTCAGGGAGCCGTCCGGTCGAACCATCGCGCGCACGTGGCCCTTGGCGTCGCTAACGGTCGCCCCCGCTTTGATGAGTCCGCGTTCGATCAGCGACGAGAACGCGACCCGCGGAGCTTCACGTGCACTCATGAACGGCACAAGCGTCGCTTCTTCGAGCGGCTCAATTGCGGCGATGCGTTTCATCGCAGCAGCAGCATAAGTTTTGTCGCGTTCGATTCCGATGAAGCGGCGGCCCAAGCGCTTTGCGACGGCTCCCGAAGTGCCTGAACCGAAGAACGGGTCGAGCAACACATCGCCTGGCTTCGACGCCGAAAGTATCGCGCGCGCGAGCAACGCTTCTGGCTTCTGTGTCGGATGAACTTTTTTACCGTTGCCGTCCTTCAATCGCTCTTCGCCAGTGCACAGCGGGAGCGTCCAATCGGAGCGTACCTGCACGTCTTCATTGCCGGCTTTCAGCGCGTCGTAATTGAACGTGTATTTACCGGTCTGCTCGCGAGCGGCCCAGATCAACGTTTCATGTGCATTGGTGAAACGGCGACCACGGAAGTTTGGCATCGGATTCGTCTTCCGCCAAATTATGTCATTCAGGATCCAGAAGCCAATGTCCTGCAAAATCGTGCCAACGCGGAAAATGTTGTGATAGGAGCCAATCACCCATATGGTCGCATTTGGTTTCATGGCGCGGCGGGCGGCAAGCAGCCAGGCACGGGTGAAATCGTCATAGGCGGAAAAGCTAGAAAACTTATCCCAGTCGTCGTCGACCGCATCCACCTTGGAGTCATCCGGGCGTTTTAGATCGCTCTGAAGCTGCAGATTGTACGGTGGATCCGCGAAGACGAGGTCGACCGAACCCGCCGGCAGCTTCTCGAGCTCGGCAACGCAGTCGCCGACCTTGACCTGATCGAGATGGCTCTCAAGGCCGATGGATTTTGAGATTGAACGGGGCGCCCTTGCGAGCGCCCCGGTACGCAAAATACCCATAACGCAGAACCCGATACGCGGTACGCAACTAGAACCAACGTATTGAATCTAGACCACTTCGGGTAAAGGCGGGGTAAAGGCTAACCTTAATCAATCGTTACGGAATTTGACCTGGATCCCTGCTCGGACGGCTTTCGCTTGGCGCCCTGGAAACCAGCTTTTCTGGATTAGGCATTGCGCCCGTATGTCTCGAAACTTTAGGCCGCGAACAGATCGAGCTGGCTGCGGTTCTTCTTCTTAGGTGGCTGGAAGTGCGCGATCGTCAGCCGCGCGCGTGTCTTGTTCAGCCCAAGTCGCTCGCAGGCGAGCTCGAAGCGGCGGCCAATCGACCAGGCGTACGGCCCATTGCCGGTTTGACGCTCGCCCCAGCTTGAATCGTAATCCTTGCCCCCGTGTAGATCACGCACAAGCGAGATCACATGCTTCTCCTTGCCGGGGAAATGTTCGTGTAGCCATTCACGGAACAGATCCTTGATTTCAAGCGGCATACGAATCATGATGTAACCTGCGTCCTCCGCGCCTGCTGCCTTTGCCGCGTCGAGAATGCGTTCGATTTCCGAGTCATTAATCGCCGGAACGATCGGCGCCACCATCACGGCAGTCGGAATGCCCGCATTTGACAGTGCGCGAACCGTCGCTAGCCGCCTCTGCGGCGTAGGGGCACGCGGTTCCATCGCGCGCGCGAGCTTCGGATCGAGCGTGGTGATCGATAGCGCGACCTTGGCGAGATTTCTCTCAGCCATCTCGGAGAGAATGTCGATGTCCCGCATCACCAGCGCCGACTTTGTAACGATCCCGACCGGATGCCCCGCTTCGCGCAACACTTCGAGAATGTCGCGGGTGACGCGCCATTTCTTCTCAATCGGTTGATATGGGTCGGTGTTCGTGCCCATGGCGATCATGCGCGGCTTGTATTTCGGATCGGCAAGCTCTTTGCGGAGCAATTCCGCCGCGTCCGGTTTTACGAACAGCTTTGATTCGAAATCGAGGCCGGGCGAGAGGCCCTGATAGGCGTGGGTCGGGCGTGCAAAACAGTAGATGCAGCCATGTTCACAGCCGCGATAGGGATTGATCGAGCGATCGAAGCCGATATCCGGCGATTCGTTTCGCGTAATGATCTTCCGCGAACGTTCCTCGGTGACATGAGTTTTAAAGGGTGGCAGATCTTCTAGACTCTGCCAGCCGTCGTCGAAAGCGACTTTCGAATAGGTCTCGAACCGCCCGCTGCTATTTGTGACAGCACCGCGTCCGCGGCGTCGTTCTCCGCCAACGGATGTGTCTAGAATCCCATCATTAGGGTCCGGATTCTCAGCAGTTATCTCCGACCACGGCTCGTCCAATGTCCTGTCCATATATAAATCCTAAGCCAGACTTTCGAACAAAACAAGAACATTTCTCTAATTGCCTTTTAGAACCCTATATGGGGTGTTTTCAAGACAAAGGGATTACAAGTAGTAGCGGTTCTCAATGATCACTGTCGTTATCCCCACCTTCAATAACGAACGCGTTTTGGTGCCGACTCTGGGCGCGCTCGTCGCCGGTTCCGCGGTGGGGCTCCTGCGCGAAGTGATTCTCGCCGACGGTGGCTCGCGTGATGACACGGAGAAAGTCGCCGATATCGCGGGTTGCAATTTTCTCAAAGGCCCACACGATCCGGGAGCGCGCTTGCGAGCCGCGGCGCATAGCGCGCGCGGCTCTTGGTTGTTGTTTCTCGGTCCCGCAGCGATCCTGCAGGAAGGCTGGGTACGCGAGGTGCGCGGCTTTATCGAGACAGCGGGGCGAAGCGGGTTCGCGGAAAGCCGGGCGGCGACGTTCAAGCTCAGTTACGACGGGTTTGGTATCAGACCGAGGATTGCGGAAGCCGCTGCCGCTGCGAGGCTTGTGGTCATTGGACGTCCACTCGCGGAACAAGGGCTGCTGATCGCGAAGCGCTTCTATAATCACCTCGGTGGTCATCGCGACGGCTCGAAAACCGAGCAGCGTCTGATTTCGCGCATTGGCAGAAGGCACATAATTACCCTTCGCACGCGTCTCGTTTTAGCCGGCAGCTCAGGTGACCCAATCCAGTAATTATCGGAATCTTACACCGGCCAGGACCTTTCTCCTGGAGCTATTATTTCTTGGCTTTCGTCCGCTTCAGGTGTTCGTCAAGTCGCGGCAGGATTTCCACGAAATTACAGGGCCGATGGCGAATATCTAGTTGATTGGCAAGAATGTCGTCCCAAGCATCGCGGCAGGCGCCTGGTGAGCCGGGCAGGCAGAAAATGAGCGTTGAATTCGCCGTCCCCGCGGTGGCGCGGCTCTGAATCGTCGAGGAGCCGATTTTGTCGAACGAAATCTGATGGAAGATGACGGAGAAACCGTCCATCCGTTTTTCGAATAGCGGTTCGACTGCCTCCGGCGTGACATCGCGGCCGGTAAACCCGGTGCCGCCTGTCGTAATTACCACGTCGATCTTCTTGTCCTTTATCCAGCCCTTCACTTTGGCACGGATCAACTTCACATCGTCCTTAACGAGCGCGCGGGCGGCGAGTTTATGGCCCGCCATTTCGATCCTCTGCTCCAATAGCGCACCGGATTTATCCTCGGCAGCATTGCGCGTGTCGGAAACTGTTAACACCGCGATGGTGAGCGGAACAAACGGCTTCGATGGGTCGATACCCGACATCGGCGATCAGAGCTGGCAGTCCTGAACGGAAGTCGCCTTCATTCCGGTCTGAAATGCCTGCATGCGTTGCGCCGACGAGCCGTGCGTAAAGGCATCGGGCACCACATAGCCCTGCGCGCGTTTCTGCAGGCGGTCGTCGCCAATCGCAGATGCCGTCTGCAGCGCTGCTTCAATGTCGCCGGGCTCCATAAATCTCCACCTTGCCTGTGAGCGGCTTGCCCATAGACCCGCCAAACAATCGGCCTGCAATTCGACTCGAACCTGCGCCGCGTTCTTGCTGCGCTCGTCCATTGCACGCTGCGCCTGCTGCACACGCGGCAGAATGCCCAGAAGATTTTGTACGTGATGGCCAACCTCGTGCGTAATCACGTAAGCTTGCGAGAAGCGGCACGCCTGACCATCACAACCACGGAATTTACGCTCGAGATCATTGAAGAATGAGGTGTCGAGATAGATGCGCTGGTCGTTTGGACAATAGAACGGCCCCATCGCCGATTGCGCGAAACCACAAGCGGACTGTGTTGCACCTGAAAAAATCACTAGGCGCGGCTTCACATAATTACGGCCCATCTGGTTGAAGATTTCGGTCCAGCGGTCCTCGCTTTCACCGAGCACGGCAGCGACGAATTGCCCCTGTTGATCCTGCGGCGTGCCGACCTGACGCGTGGGCGTCGGCCCTTGCTGCTGGGTGCCTGGACCCTGAATCGTGTTGATGCCGCTTATGAGGAGGCGTGGATCGATGCCGAGCGCCCAGGAAATCAGGCCGACAATGATCAAGCCGCCAATGCCGAGACCTCCGCTTGATGCACCCGGAAAACCCGCCGTCACCGGCCCGTCGGCGCGGCGATCCTCGATATTCTCGCTGCGTCGAAAATCATCGTAGCGCATCTTCCTCTCCTGAAAGAATATTATCCGCGGAATGTCGAGGTCGATTGTGGCGGACCTGTGAGTTGCGCGCAATCAGGGCTTTGGAAGATTGGGAAGATAGGCTAACCACCCAGAATACGAGGTGGTGACACGCCGTGAGCAAGGAAAAAGAGCCTGCGCGTCGTGGCCCGACTTTCGCCCGGGAGGCAAATGCTTATCGCCGCGGTTTCGCGCCGGTCGCGGGCTGTGACGAGTCAGGCAGGGGCCCGTGGGCGGGACCTGTGGTGGCCGCGGCTGTGATTCTCGATCCCGCCCGCGTTCCGAAAGGTTTGGACGATTCGAAAAAGCTTGTCGCCGAAGAACGCGAAAAATTGTTCGAAGCAATCGCGGCGACGGCGGAAATCTCGATCGCAATTGCGCCACCTTCTCGCATCGATCGCGACAATATCCTGCGAGCGGGCCTGTGGGCGCTCGAACAAGCCGTGAATGCACTTCAACGTAAACCCGCACTCGTCTTCGTCGATGGGCGCGACAGTCTCGCGCTTAACTGTAAGGTTCAACCCGTGATTGGCGGCGACGGGATTGTGGCTTCCATCGCCGCCGCTTCGATTGTCGCCAAAGTCATGCGCGATCAACTGATGTGCCAATTGGGCCTCGCGCATCCCGGCTATGGTTTCGAGCAGCACAAGGGCTATGGCACGGAGCTGCATGCGAAAACGCTAGAAAAGTTAGGTCCCAGTGTGCACCATCGACGATCCTTCGCGCCGATCCGCGTGATTGAGGCCAACCACACCGAAAACTGATGTACGCCACTAGGTCGCAGCCGGGGCCGCTCGAGGCCTCGATTTTTGTCGAGGCTCTGCGCGCGCATGCGGGCGTATTCGTCGCGGGTGCGCTGATCGTGCACGCGATTCTGTGGACGTTATCGGCAGTCCTCGGCGATCCGACACCGGACCCGAAAATCGCTTTTGGCCTCGCGGTCGGCCGCGAATGGATGCTTGGCTATCCGAGCTTGCCGCCGCTTGCGCCCTGGTTGTTGGAAGGCATTTACAAAGTGATGCCGTTCGTCACGGCGATGAAAGCGCTCGGACCAATCGCGGTGGCGCTGGCCGGGTGGTTCGTGTTCGGCCTTGCCCGCCGCATCGTCGGCGACCGTCACGGTGCGATCGCGACACTCATTATGGTAACGGTGCTGCCAGTTGGGTTTCCGGTGGGCGCGCTAGACTCCGCTTCAATCCAGATGCCGCTGACCGCTGGCATGACGCTCGCATGGTGGCGTGGACTTAAAGAAAAAGATCGCGCGGGATGGCTCCTGTTCAGCATCGCGGGATCGCTCTCGCTGTATGCCGGCTTGCAGGGAATCATAGTTTTTCTCGTTTTGCTCGGGCTTACGGTGGGAACGGCAAGCGGGCGGGCTGCTTTCGATCGCAACGAATCCTACGCCTCTGCTGTGCTCGGCTTTAGCGTGTTTGCGCTGATCGCGGTGCCGCGGATTTATTGGCTCGTGACTCACAATTTTTCCGGACTCTTCGAGGACGCAACCGCCGGCCTCGAACCGTACGGCGTATTGAAATCCTACGAAGCTGTGGGGGGCGCTGTCGCCGGGCATTTTGGGCTTGCGCTCCTGATCGCGGTCGCGACCGCGGCGCTAGGTGCGGGAAAAATGGCCGCGACGACGCTTACGCGTGAACCGCTGCAAGTGCACACGCTAGCGATCGTATTTGCGGTCGCGACCATGCCATTCCTCGTTGCCGCTGTCGTCTCGATCGTACTCGGCGTGAGAACGACGATCGACGCCTTCGCTTGCTTGCTGCTCTATTCCGGATTGCTTGCTGTGGTGTTCGCGGGCGATGAACTGCAAATCCATCGCCAGCGAGCGGCTGCGCTGCTCATGATCGCGTATCTTGCGGTTCCTCCCGTCCTGCTCGCGGCAATCGGTTTCGTTGCGCCGTGGATCGGCAACCGCGGGCAGGTTACAAACTGGCCGGCCGCCGAAATCGCGCGTCAGATGACGGATATCTTTCATAACCGCACCGGCAAACCGCTTGAGCTTGTGATTGCCCTTCCTGTGATCGCGAGCGAGATCGCGCTAGCGAGCGTGGATCATCCGCGCATTTTCCCGAACGCGGACCCGGCGCTCGCGCCGTGGATCAGGGAGAATACCTTGCGCTCGAAAGGTGGCGTTGTGGTTTGGCCGGTGGTCCGCGGCAACACTGCGCCGCCCGCGGCGTTAACCGCGAATCTGCCGCTGTTCGTGCCTGAGGCTCCTCTCACGATAGCATGGGCGCGCCCGGGACGGCTCGATCCCGTGCGACTTGGTTGGGCGATCATTCCGCCGCAGCCGTGATTTTCGTCATCTTGCGGTGACCGCGCAAGATTCTTCAAGGATGATTATTCATAGTAACTTTGCCTTCGCGAACTCATGCCTTGCCCTCCTAGCATAGCCGCTCCGCGTTTTTCGCCGCTGCCACAACATGCGCGGCACCGGTAACTTTGATCGGAGGCAAACGTTATGAATTCCATCGAAGCTCCGTTATTTTTACTTTGCCCGTGCTCTTGCGACGGGAGCTGGCGTGTTCCGTATGCGGGATAGATCGTGAAACTCGAGGGAAAAACCGTTCTCATCACCGGCTCGACCGATGGCGTCGGACGTGTAGTAGCGAAGCGGCTCGCAGCGGAAGGCGCGAACGTGCTGATCCACGGCCGCAGCCAGCAGCGCGCGGAGAGGGTATTGCGCGAAATTTGCGGTGCGCGAGCACACCCAAAAAAAGGAATGGCAACCTTTTATCAAGCGGATTTTTCCTCGCTTGCCGAAACGCGGAAGCTTGCCGAAAACGTGTTGCATGAACGCGAACACATCGACGTTCTGGTCAATAATGCCGGCATCGGCTCTGGCGCTCATAAAAACCATCGCGAAGTCAGCGCTGACGGCTTCGAATTGCGTTTCGCTGTGAATTACCTCGCTGGATTTTTGCTCACTTATTTATTGCTCCCACGTCTTGTCGAAAGTGCTCCCGCCCGCGTCGTAAACGTTTCCTCGCTCGGCCAGCAGGCGATCGATTTCGAAGATGTGATGCTAGAAAAAAAATACGATGGGACCAGAGCCTATTGTCAGAGCAAGCTCGCGCAAATCATGTTCACCTTCGATCTCGCGAACGAGCTCGATCGCCATCGCGTAACTGCAAACGCGCTGCATCCCGCGACCTATATGGACACTACAATGGTGCGCGAGAGCGGAGTAACGTCACAAAGTACGGTCGAGGTGGGCGCAGATGCCATCATGAATCTGATCGTGTCGGAGGAACTGACTGGGAAGAGCGGTCGCTTTTTCGACGGCCAACGAGCTGCCACCGCCCATCCACAAGCCTACGACGCCGACGCGCGCGCGAGTTTGAAGGCGCTCAGTTCACGTCTGACGGGATTGTCGTAATTCGGCGTCTCTCAGTTCTTCTGTTTAAGAAGCATCCAGCGTCGACGACGACGATTTAGACTTTCAGTCCCGCCAACGCCTTTTTCAACGCGATGAAATCTCGCCAGCTATGGCGCTTAGCGATCGGATTGCGCAGCAAATATGCTGGATGAAACGTCGCGAGCGCACGAATCTTGCGTGTGCCAGTGTCATAATCGAACCAGCGGCCGCGGACTTTGGTGATGCCATCGGTGACACGGAGCAAGGTCTGCACCGAGGGTCCGCCGAGGCATACAAGAATATCAGGATCGACGAGTTCGATCTGCCGCTGGATGAACGGCAAGCAGATCGCCGACTCCTGCGGCGTCGGCGTGCGGTTTCCTGGTGGCCGCCACGGCACGATATTGGCAATATAAGCGGAGTCTCGATCCAATCCGATCGCTGCCATCATGCGATCCAATAATTTCCCCGAGCGGCCGACGAAAGGAAGCCCGTCGCGGTCTTCCTCAGCGCCCGGTGCCTCGCCGACGAACATTACTTTGGCCCGTGGATTGCCGTCAGCGAAAACAAGGTTTTTAGCTGTTTTTTTCAGCACGCAGCCATCAAAGCGCGCAAGCATCTCCCTCAATTCGTCTAGCGACTTTGCTTGTTTTGTCATTTCGCGCGCCGCCATCGCGGCGTCGTCGGGCGCGACTGACGTGACGGAAGCCTGTGGTTGCAACTTGAAAGTGGATAGTGGTGCACGAGCCCGTGTGGTCACCGAGACTGCCGCATCGGGCGGCGCTAAGGTTTCTACGTTCGGGACGTTCCCTTTGAAGCGGTCCACCGGCGCATCTTCAAGCGCGATATCCGCGCCCACTTCGCGGTGAAAAGCGAGAACATCGAAAGCATTGAAAGATTTACCAGTCATAGGCGTATCAAAGCATATTCGTACGTCGCACCGATTGAATTCTGCGCGGAAACGGTGGAAAACTTCCCACGGGAGGAACACATGAACCAAGCCGATCTTCCGCCCCGCGAAAGCATGGAATTCGACGTCGTGATCGTGGGGGCGGGTCCCGCGGGCCTGGCGGCCGCGATCCGCATCAAACAGCTCTCGCCTGAGACCACCGTCGTTGTAGTGGAGAAGGGTTCGGAAGTCGGCGCGCATATTCTATCGGGCGCGGTGGTGGACCCGATTGGCATCGACAAGCTCTTACCCGAATGGCGCAAAGAATCCGAGACGCCTTTCAAGACGCCGGTCACCAGCGACCGCTTCTATTGGTTGTTCGAAAAGGCCGCGATCCGCTTACCGAACTTCCTCATGCCGCCTTTGATGTCGAACCACGGAAGTTTCATTGTCTCGCTCGGAAATGTTTGCCGCTGGCTCGCGAAAAAGGCCGAAGCATTAGGGGTCGAAATTTATCCGGGCTTCGCGGCAGCTGAAGTTCTGTTCGGCGACAACGGCGCCGTTATGGGCGTCGCGACCGGCGACATGGGGGTCAGCAAGACCGGTGAGCGCCGCGGAAATTTTACTCGCGGCATGGAACTGCGCGGCAAATACACGCTGTTCGCCGAAGGTGCGCGCGGCTCACTCTCGAAGCAATTGGTCGAGCGCTTCGGGCTGGCTGAAGGGCGCGATCCGCAAAAATTCGGCATTGGCTTGAAGGAAATTTGGAAAGTCGTGCCTGAGAAGCACAAGCCCGGCCTTGTGCGGCATAGCTTCGGCTGGCCGCTCGACAATTGGACGGGCGGCGGGTCGTTTCTCTATCACTTTGAGGACAACCAAGTCGCGGTCGGCTTTGTTGTACATCTTAATTACGCCAACCCGTACATCGCACCATTTGAGGAATTGCAGCGCTTCAAACAGCACCCTTCCGTGCGCCCCACCTTGGAGGGCGGCAAGCGAATCTGCTACGGCGCACGGGCCATCACCGAGGGCGGCTGGCAGTCTGTGCCGAAGCTCGCCTTTCCGGGCGGCGCGCTCATAGGCTGCGCCGCAGGTTTCATGAACGTGCCACGTATTAAAGGCTCACACACCGCGATTCTTTCCGGCATTCAGGCGGCGGAGCAGGTGGCAGCCGCGCTGAAATCAGGCCGCGCCAATGATGAGCTCGCCGATTACGAAAATTCTTGGCGGGCAAGCGAAATCGGTCGCGACCTGAAAAAAGTCCGCAACGCCAAGCCATTCTGGTCGCGCTTCGGCACCATGGTCGGACTTGCCTTCGCGGGGTTTGATATGTGGACAAACACCTTCGGCATTTCACTGTTCGGCACGCTAAAGCACGGCAAACCCGATTCGAAGACGTTGAAACCTGCCGCGAATTTTACGCCGATCAAATATCCGAAACCTGATGGTGTGATCTCCTTCGACAAGCTCTCCTCGGTGTTTCTATCGAACACCAACCATGAAGAGGATCAGCCGGTGCATCTACATGTCGCCAATCTAGATCTACAAAAAACATCGGAGCACGATATCTATGCCGGCCCGTCGGCTCGCTATTGCCCGGCGGGTGTTTATGAATGGATCGAGGAGCCGACGGGCCCGCGTTTCCAGATCAACGCGCAAAATTGCGTCCACTGTAAAACCTGTGACATCAAGGATCCGAACGGCAATATTACGTGGGTGCCGCCTGAGGGTGGAGGTGGGCCGAATTATCCAAATATGTGAGGATGTGGGTTTAGGCAGAGTCATTCCGCCAATTGTTATTCAGTGGTGGCCACGAATTGGTCCTCTAAGGGATGGCCCGGTGAGAGCACCGCCTTCGCAGCAACTAAAAAGATTTTTGATTTCCAATCGAAAGAATGCGCTCTTACGAAACGCGAGTCACGCGAGAGGTTGGTTCGTCCTCGAAGGCGCTGAATACTAGCAACAGCATTTCAACGGAGGCGTCATGAGTCTCTCGCCCGCAGCTCAAAAATCGATGGCCAAATGGCATGATATGATCGCGAAGAACGATCTTGCCGATCTCTCCTCTATTGTTGCGCAAGATGCGATCTTCCGTTCGCCAGTTGCCTTCACGCCGTATCCGGGCCGCGATCTCGTATGCACGGTGTTGCGGGCGGCGGCCGGTATCTTCGAGGATTTCAAATATCACCGCGAATTGATGGATGGCGAAAATGCGATTTTGGAATTCAGCGCGCGTATCGGAGACGTGCAACTAAAAGCGGTCGATATCATTCGGTTCAACGCGGCGGGCGAGATCGCTGAGTTTGAAGTGATGGTCCGTCCGGCAAAAGGGCTGATGGCGCTCGGCAACGCGATGGCGACGAAAATTGGGCTGGAGGTGAAGGCAGCGCTCAAGGGCGGTTAGTTTTTTGCCCGAAGGCGAAAGATGGAACTTTGTTCCAAGTCTCTCATTCATTCCAAAATGTCCGCCAGAACCGCATGCTCCCAGACGCTGGACGATCAGTAGATGCACGGCAAGATAAGTGTTTCTGCACTCAGCCGAACGACGGCAGCGAGGTGCCATGGATGCTTCGCATCATTGGGATCCGTGCGAACAGGGGATGAAAGGCTCACAATCGCAGTTCGGCCATTGCAGCAAGAATTCTTGGGAGCGGCCAATTTGCAGCCAGGTTTGATCGATTGGAATGCAAGAGCCCAGTGCCAATGATCGAGCTTTTTTCTGGATCAGACCTTGCAATGCAGAACAATGCCCGCAACCATAGATATACGCGCGGTTGATTCGCCAGCATTCGCCTCGCAACATCAGAGGCTATTGAAATGTTGCTCGATCTACGGGTCGTGCTTGCCGCGAGCTTGGCGACTGTCCTTCTCCTGATCGCAGGGTTCGGACTGATCGCGGGTTTTCGAACGTCTATCAAACCCTCAATTGGATTTTCGATGGGCGGACCACCGGTCGGGCAGGCCTACCAGCCACCGGCAAATGCCCACCCCATCATCCGCCCGACCGAAATCACCGGCTCGATTAACGAAAAGCCTGTGCTCAATTCGCCGGCGGTTCAGCCTCCAGTGCCAGTTGTGAATACAAAGAAGAACGCAAACGTTGCTCGGCAGGAGCAGTCGGTGCTGACCGATGCTGATAAGACCGCTTCGCCAGATCCGATAGCGGCGGCGATTAAAGCAAACCAGGTTAACGAGAAACCCAGGGAAAAGAGGAGAATTGTTCGAACGGCGGCTCCTCCGGTCCAAAACCGGCCGAGCAATCCGTTTTCCATCTTCAACAACCAAAATAACCAATAGTTCCCTAGTATTCGGAGGGAGATGTCAGCCTTCCCTACTAAACTGTGAGGTGCGCAAGCGCTCTTAGTTCAGGGCATCGTGGCGCTATAATTTGACCCTGTTGGAGGGACAAATGATCGAGACGACGTCCCCCGAAATAAGAATCAGCCTTCCCAAGCCTTCGGACGATAGAAAGTGTGTACGCCTATTCGATGGATCTTGCGCATCTCGTGGATCCAATCCGGGTGTACCCAATAGGCGTGGTAGTGCGTCGCCTTGCCGACCTCGTCGAGCCAGAGCTTGCCGTCGAGCATATCGTGGGAAATTTGCTTCGCCTGTTCCCACATATCGGGCTCGTCGACTTTCAGCTTTTTGCCTTCGCAAGCGAAAGTGAATTGGCACGCAAGATAGCGGTTGGCATTCTGATAGACGACCCCGCAAATGTCGTTCGGATAGAAGCCAGAAAAGGCGCGATTAATAACAACCTGTGCGACAGCGGTCTGGCCCTGTTTCACCTCGCCGCGGCTCTCGAAATAAATTGCGTCGGTAAGACATTTTTCGGCCTTGGCAAGCGCTGCACCTTTCAAACCCAGCCGTTCGGCCGGACTTTTTGGACGCGCATCCTCGCCAGTCACTTCGCCCTTGGCGGCGATTGTGGTTGCCCCTTCAGTCGGTGCCGTGCCGGGTAAAGATGCAAGAACGACATCGCGATGCTGGAAGGCGAGCGGCGGCATGCCTGTCGGATCGTCGCCAAAGAGCAGCCTAGAAACGCGATACATGGCGGCTCTGCTAGGCGAGACCAATCCCACCGTACGTACAAGGGTGCCAGCACGGTCGGCACGCGGTTCATCTTCCTCGTTCGACACGATTGGGTTTATCTCGAGCGACATGGCGTTGTCGTATTGTGGAGAGGGTGCTGCCTTATCCGTATCTGTTTGTTCTGCTGGCGTCACCATGCGTGTCGGTACGGCAGCAATGTTGACGGCAAGCCGGTCGCCCTTGCCTGCACGGTTGATCACCGTGGTCTGCGGTTCTTCATATTCGTTGGTCGTACCGGCAATGGTAGCACTTCCGGGAATTGAGCCGGTGATGTCGAGATCGTTATTATCTCGATCAACTCGAGCCACGACGCGGATGGGCTCGGGCAATTCCGGAAGCGCGAAAAGAGCAGGGCGCGGCAGTGAAAAAGTCGCTGTACGAAGCGCGGAAAATGAGACCAAAAAACCAGCCCCTCGCTCGACTGGAACGGGCCGATACGTCATGAAGCTTGCTAAGTCCTGTGGTGCAATCTGACCTGGGGTCGCCAAAAACAGAGCAACCACAACACCGAAGCGAGCAGCAAGACGATGCCGCCGGACAGCCAACGCAACCATTGAACGCTCACCCTACGCAACACTACAGACGCACCCTCCACCCCACCCCGGAGTCGAGGGCGAGCACGTTCAAAAATTATCGCTGGCTTAACCTTGCAGTCAGGTTAACGCAGGCGCCGTGGCCGTTTGAGGGCGGTGGAAACGGCGCGATCGAGCCGTTTTAATTGGTGCGCCTCAAAAAAGCCTTCCCGAAGCGCCGGCACGTCCATACTGATCACGGTTCCCGGTGTACCGGGCCCATACAGAAAAACAGTGAGCTCAGCCGAAAATCATGCTTCGCCGGAGGCAATCTTGCCGAGCGCCGCTTGTGCCGCAGCAAGTCTTGCGATCGGCACGCGGAAGGGCGAGCAGGACACATAGTTGAGGCCGATTTCCGCACAGAAAGCGACCGAGGCAGGATCGCCGCCATGCTCGCCGCAAATGCCGAGCTTGATTTTGGGTCTCACCTTGCGCCCGCGCTCAGTCGCGATTTTCACGAGTTCACCGACGCCTTCTTGGTCAATTGAGACGAAAGGATCGACCGAAAGAATTCCCTTGGCGGTATAAGTCCCCAGAAAGCTTGCCGCGTCGTCGCGCGAAATGCCGAAAGCGGTCTGCGTTAGATCGTTTGTACCAAACGAAAAGAATTCGGCAGTCTCCGCTATTTCAGCGGCGCGCAGTGCGGCGCGCGGTAATTCGATCATCGTGCCGACTTGGTATTTGATATTCACGCCGGTCTCCTTCGCAACCGCTTCGGCCATGGCGTCTATTCGCGTTTTCACAAGATCGAACTCAGCCTTGGTTGCGATTAATGGCACCATCACTTCAGGAACGACCGGTTTCTTGGTGCTACGTCCCGCTTCGACTGCGGCCTCGAAGATTGCGCGTGCTTGCATTTCGGCGATTTCCGGGAACGCGATCGCGATCCGGCAGCCGCGGAAGCCGAGCATTGGGTTGACTTCGGAAAGTTCCTGCGCGCGATGCCGGAGTTTCTCAACGCTCGTGCCGATCGACTGTGCGACTTCGGCAATTTCATCTTCGGTATGCGGTAGAAATTCGTGCAGCGGCGGGTCGAGCAGCCGGATGGTGACCGGCAGACCTTGCATAATCTCGAATAGGCGGGTGAAATCCGCACGCTGCATTGGCAGCAATTTCGCAAGTGCCGCGCGGCGGCCTTTCTCGTCGTCGGCCAGAATCATTTCCCGCACTACGAGGATGCGTTCCTCGTCGAAGAACATATGCTCGGTGCGGCAAAGTCCAATGCCTTCAGCGCCGAAAGAGCGCGCGGCGCGCGCATCGGCGGGCGTGTCGGCATTGGCGCGCACGCCGAGCTTTCGCTTGGCGTCGGCCCATTCCATGAGCTTAGCGAACTCACCGGAAAGTGCGGGTTCGATCATCGGCACGCGGCCGAGCAGTACCTGGCCCTTGGCACCATCGATGGTGATGATGTCGCCGGCCTTCAATTGATGCGATCCGGCCGTCATTGCGCCTTTTGCGTAGTCGATCCGTAGCGAACCCGCACCGGAAACGCAGGGCTTGCCCATACCGCGCGCGACAACCGCTGCGTGGGAAGTCATGCCGCCGCGCGTCGTGAGAATTCCCTCCGCCGCATGCATACCGTGAATATCCTCAGGGCTCGTCTCGACGCGGACGAGAATAACTTTCTTGCCCAGGGCCTTCATATCTTCCGCGGCGTCGGCTGAGAAAACAATCTCGCCCGAAGCTGCGCCCGGCGAAGCAGGAAGACCCGTCGCAATCACCGTTAGTTGCGCTTTCGGATCGATCATGGGATGCAACAATTGATCGAGAGAAGCGGGATCGACGCGCAAAATCGCTTCGTCACGTGTGATCAATTTCTCATTAGCCATCTCGACGGCGATTTTGAGCGCCGCCTTTGCGGTGCGCTTACCAGAGCGTGTCTGCAACATCCACAGTTTGCCTTTTTCAACCGTGAATTCGAGATCCTGCATGTCGCGATAATGCTTCTCAAGTTTGCGGTAAATGCGCGATAGATCAGCAAAAGCTTTTGGCAGCGCTTTTTCCAGCGATGGCTTGTCGGATTTTGACTCCACGCGCGCAGCCTCGGTGATTTCCTGCGGGGTGCGAATGCCGGCAACGACGTCCTCGCCTTGCGCGTTGATGAGGAATTCACCGTATAGTTTTTTATCACCAGTTGAGGGATTGCGCGTAAATGCGACGCCCGTCGCGCAATCGTCGCCCTGGTTGCCGAACACCATCGCCTGCACGTTGACTGCGGTGCCCCAGCTCTCCGGAATGTTGTGCAATCGTCGGTAGGTAACAGCACGCGCCGTCATCCAGCTTCCGAACACTGCACTAATCGCGCCCCATAGCTGTTCATGAGGATTCTGCGGAAAAGGTTTTCCGCTCTCCTCGACGACGCGCGCTTTATAGCGCTTGACGACCTCGATCCAATCGTCGACCGAAAGATCGATATCGAGTTCCTGGCCGTGCTCGTCTTTCCAGGTACCGAGTATTTCCTCGAAGTCGTGCCCGTCCACGCCAAGCACAACATCAGAATACATCTGAATGAAGCGGCGATAGCTGTCATAGGCAAAGCGGCGGTCATTAGAATTTTTTGCAAGCGCCTCGACCGTCTCGTCGTTCAGTCCGAGATTGAGTACCGTATCCATCATCCCCGGCATTGACGCACGCGAGCCAGAGCGCACGGAAACGAGCAGCGGATTCTTGCGGTCGCCGAAACCTTTGTCGGTCAGCTTACCGATATGCGCGAGCGCCTTCTCAACCTGCTTCTTCAGGTCTTTCGGGTAGGTTTTCTTCTTTTCATAGAAATAGGTGCAGACCGCGGTCGTGATAGTGAAGCCGGGCGGTACCGGCAGACCGAGATTCGACATTTCGGCGAGATTCGCGCCCTTGCCGCCAAGGAGGTTGCGCATCTTCGCTTTACCCTCGGCCTTGCCGTCACCGAAGCTGTAGACCCATTTTGTCATGCGAGATTCCAATCGAGGCCTTCGTGAAAAAAAGCTGATTTCGAGAGGCGGGATGCTTAGCCCGTGGCGTTGCGTGCTGCAACGCCACTTTCGACGGCACAAGAAAGAGTGGGTGACGCTAGCCGCGACTCGTGCAGAAATACGCAGCTTGCGAGGATAGAGCAAAGGGCGGACAGGAATGATTAAACTACACACGCCTAACCAAACCGTGTTTCTAACGGCACTCGTGCTTCTCGTGCTCGCTATGGTCGGATATTTTGTTACGGTTCCGTTCGTAAGCCAGTATCAATTCTGGTTCGCGGTTGCGGGCTATGTGGTGCTGGCGCTCGGTTGCGCCGTCTAGGCTCACTTTCGGGAAAGCGGCCATAACTTGCCTCAGTTTGATGACGGGCAGGCCGCTTATTTATTCCGTCAGACATGATTGTCGTCATGTCCAGCTCGGCGCTAGCGTGATGGCGCAGAAGTTCTTAGCCCTCGATCATCGAAAAATCCGCGACCGTGAGTGTAGCAACGCGGATACGGTTGAGTAGCCTCAGTCGGTTTTTTCGCAGTTCCCTATCGTCGGCGTTCACTGTCACTTTGTCGAAGAAGGAATCGACGGGCTTCCGCAGTCTTGAGATCGCGCTCATGGCGGCCTCAAAATCTTCTTGCTTGAGTGCGTTTGCAACTTCGCCTTCGACCTTACCAATCGCGTCGGCGAGCGTTTTCTCTTCAGGTTCCCTGAGCCATTTTTCCTCGGGCTCGCCGGAATATTTCTTTTGGTCCTTCTTTTCCTCATCGCGAAGAATATTCGCGGCGCGACGGTAGCCGACGAGAAGGTTTTTGCCATCGTCGGTATCAAGAAATTTTCCGAGCGCTTCGACCCGGCGCACGATCATCAGGAGATCGTCTTGTCCTATGAGCGCGAACACGGCATCGACAAGATCATGCCGTGCACCCTGATCGCGCAGATGGATTTTCAAACGGTCGGCGAAGAAGGAAACAAGATCAAACTGGCGAGAATCAACAGGCATGCCCGTCCTTGGATGGGGCAGTGTTGTTTTTAGATAGGGTGGCTCTATTCGCTCAATTCCTCCGCTCCTTCTTGGCTCAAGTGCGCGATCCGCTGCATTATCAGTGCGAATAGTTTGATCAATCCAGTCGAAGTGTCGTGATAATGTCTGAGACAATAGTTCGATCCGAAGCTTATTGTCCAAAACGATCCTTATAATTCCAAGCGCTGCTCTCCGTAGTGCATAAGGATCCTTCGATCCGGTCGGCTTTTCGTGGATCGCCCAGAAGCCAACGAGCGTATCAATCTTGTCTGCGAGGGCGACGGCGACCGAAACCGGCGCGGTTGGGACGCGATCTCCCGGTCCCTGCGGTTTGTAGTGTTCTTCGCACGCGGCCGCGATTTCGGGGTCGATCTTTTCCGCGAGCGCGTAGTATTTGCCCATCAATCCCTGCAACTCGGGAAATTCGCCGACCATTTCCGTGGTAAGGTCGGCTTTGGCAAGTTTTGCCGCGCATTCGACCTTGAGCCGATCGGCTTTGATGATAGATGCTAATTCTTTCGCCAAGCATGTAATGCGGTTAACGCGCTCTGATTGCGTTCCGAGCTTTTCGTGGAATGTGATCTGATTGAACTTTAGCAACCGGTCTTTGAGCTTGATCTTGCGGTCCTGATCCCAGAAGAACTTCGCGTCGGCAAGCCGCGCACGGATCACGCGGGCATTTCCTGCCTTGATCGCCTCGCCGCCATCCTTCGCTTCCAGATTCGAGACAAGAATGAATTTATTGGCCAGTTTTCCCGTTGTCGGTTCGCGCAAAACAAAACATTTCTGGTTAGCACGTATCGTCGCACGGATCACTTCCGGCGGAATTTCGAGATAACTCTTGTCGAACTCGCCGAGCAATACCACCGGCCATTCAACGAGACCCGCGACTTCTTCCAAGAGGCCTTCGTCTTCGAACAATTCTAATCCTTGCGCAAGCGCGAGGTCCTTCGCGTCAGAGATGATTGAAGCCTTGCGGCGTTCGCGGTCAACTACAATCTTAGCTTTGTCGAGCTTCTGCAGATAATCGTCGAGCCGCTTCACTTCGATCGCGCCGGGCGCGAGTACTGGATGGCCGAAAGTAACGTTGCCGGATTTGATTCCGTCGATTTCGAAGTGGACAATTTTCGTTTCTTCGGTCTCTGGCCCAAACATACAGACAATTGAATGCAGCGGCCGCACCCAATTGAGCGAACCCGATCCCCAGCGCATCGACTTCGGCCACGGGAAATTGCGCACAACTTCCGGCACGATCTCGGCGATGATCTCCGCGGCCAGGCGCCCTTTTTTCTCGATTAGAGCGATATAAAAGTCACCCTTCTTGTCCCGCTGGATCTTCGCTTCATTGATCGATTTCAGGCCAGCGTTTTTCAGAAATCCTTGGATCGCGCTATCTGGCGCGCCGATGCGCGGACCTTTTTTCTCCTCACACAAATCAGACGCACGGACGGGCATACCCTGTACGGTGAGCACGAGCCGCCGTGGTGTCGAAAACGTTTTTGCGCCGTCGTAGATGAGTCCGGCATTCACGAGTTTGTCGGTCACGAGCTTCTTCAAATTCTCCTGCGCCTGCTCTTGCATGCGCGCGGGAATTTCTTCGGAATAAAGCTCGAGCAGAAGGTCGGGCATGGTTAGGCTTTGAGATCGGAAACGCGAGCGATAGTCGCGAAACGGTCGGCAAGCTCGGCGAGCGCTGTGCGATGGATTTGCGCAGCAGGGAGCGCCATACCGCCGAATGGATCGGGGAGCGCACGCGTCGCGACAGCGTCGGCGGCGATCGTCGTTTGATAACCGTGATCAAGCGCAGAACGCGCGGTAGCGGAAACGCACATGTGGGTCATAAACCCCGCAAGCACGAGCGAGCTTCTACCGGTCGCTTGAATCGCAAGCTGCAAGCTCGTCTTGGCGAAGGAGTTCGGCAGTGTTTTTTCGATCACCATCTCGCCCTTCATGGGGGCCGCTTGCGGCGCGATCTTAAAGCCGCCACCGTCGGGATCGAACAGCCCGCCGGCGCGGCCGCGCTGAACGATGTGAACTATCGGTGCACCCGCCGCGCGTGCCGCCTTGAGCAGCCTTGCGATATTATCGAGCGCTGCCTGAACACCATCAAGCGGCAGCTTGCCATTAATATATTCGTTCTGAGCGTCGATGATGACGACGGCTGCTTCGGAAAGCTTCGCAGGCTCGGGATTCGCACCCGCCATCTGTAACAAGGTTTTTGGTTCGCTCATGCGCCCCCTCCCGCGGTTTTCAGCCAGGCGACGCCGCAGGCTTTGGCCAATTCTCGTACGCGCAAGATGTAACTCTGTCTCTCGGTGACAGAAATCACTCCACGTGCGTCCAGGAGATTGAACACATGGCTCGCCTTGATGCACTGGTCGTAGGCGGGAAGCGCCATCTCATGGTGCTTATCCTTGTCGCCAATTTTCAGAAGCCGGTTACACTCTTCCTCTGCATCCCTGAAATGGCGGAACAGCATTTCGGTATCGGCGGCCTCAAAATTGTAGCGCGAATATTCCTGTTCGGCCTGCAAGTATACGTCGCCGTATGTAATTTTATCGGCGCCACTCCGGCCATTGAAATTGAGATCGAACACGTTCTCCACGCCCTGCACATACATGGCAAGGCGTTCGAGCCCATAGGTCAGTTCTCCCGAAACGGGCGCGCATTCGAAACCTGCCACCTGCTGGAAATAAGTGAACTGCGAAACTTCCATGCCGTCGCACCAGCACTCCCAGCCGAGCCCCCACGCGCCGAGCGTCGGGCTCTCCCAATCGTCTTCGACGAAGCGGATGTCATGAATTTTCTGGTCGATGCCGATCTTTGCGAGCGATTTTAGATAGAGCTCTTGAATATCGGCGGGTGACGGCTTCAGCGTTACTTGAAACTGGTAATAGTGTTGTAGCCGATTCGGGTTTTCGCCATAACGCCCATCCTTCGGCCGCCGCGTGGGCTGCACATAAGCAGCTTTCCATGGCCGCGGCCCCAATGCACGTAGCGTCGTTGCCGGATGAAATGTGCCCGCGCCCATCTCCATGTCGTACGGCTGCAAGATGACGCAGCCTTGCTCCGCCCAAAAAGTCTGGAGCGCGAGGATTAGTCCCTGGAACGAGCGTTCGGGGCGATGCGATTCGGCAGCGGATGATTGATTCATTGGGCTTCTACGGTGCGCTCGCGCACCGTAGAAGCGAGCCTTCCCTAAATCAAGGAATGGAGCTCAGGATGGCGGATGGTATTGGCCGGTGGCCGGATCGCGCTTCAAAGTCGGAATCGTTGCGCGTTCATCCTTTTTCGGCTCGCGTCGAACCGCGTCGAGGTCTTCATTCGCTTTCCTACCAGCGTTGGCAAGTAGCTTTGCGGCCAATGCCGCACCGATCGCGCCGATGACCCACACAAATGCCGGAGGCATGTTCAGTCCCTCACAGTCCGTAACGCGCCCATATCGAACGTGCTTCGATGGCCGAAATCAAGGTGGCCGCCCAGTCTCCCTGCACTAGTTCAGCCATAACAGCAGGCGTCTTCTTCGAAAACCATCCCGACCGCGGCGCGATCAAAGGCATCTGCACGTTCTTGCCGTAGCGTTCGCGCAGAACATTCTTGATATCTCCAATGTGGTCGATAAGCCCATACTTCAGCGCCTTCTCACCGGCCCAGAATTCGCCGGAAAACAAGGTTTTTTCGGGACCAGTCAGTTTCTTGGCGCGGCTCTTTTTGACAAGCGCGATAAACATTGCGTGAATTTCTTTCTGCAATGCTTTAAGACGGTGCACATCGTCGCGCTTCTCTGGCTGGAACGGATCGAGTGACATCTTGTGCTCGCCCGCTGTATGTACGCGACGCTCGATGCCGAGTTTTTTCATCGCTTTTGGAAAACCGAAACTTGCCGAGATGACGCCGATCGATCCGATGATCGAGGACTTGTCGGCCACGATCTCATCCGCGGCGCATGCAAGCATGTAACCGCCGGAGGCCGCGACATCTTCGATGAAAGCGATCACGGGGCGTCTTTTTTCGGCGGCAAGCATCCGGATGCGTTGATAAATGAGGTGAGATTGAACAGGGGAGCCACCGGGTGAATTGACGACCAACGCTACAGCCTTTGCGCCTTTGACGGCAAAGGCGCGCTCCAGCGTGCGAGCTGTGCTTGCAAGCGTGAGTCCGGGGTAGAGTGGTGTTGAAAATCCAATCACGCCAGTAAGCCGCACGACTGGAACAACCGGCGTGCGGCGAAAAAAGCGGGATAGCAGCGATAAACGAAAGCCAGCCATTCCGAATATCTAGGCGTATGTGCGCCGTTGCTCAAGCGGGATCGAGCGGCGCTCCGTCACGAAGAATTGGATTTACGCTTGCGCTTGGCCGGCCATTGGCGTCAGTCAAAACAATTCCCCTTCGTATCGCTGTCGGTGTCCGGCGGCCCTTAATGGCGCGCACGACGATGCGGATCGCCGGGGCATCGGGGCGCGGATAGATTGGAATGAGTTCCATAGCGCCAAAGCACTCTTTGAGTGCAGCTAAAATGCCATCAAGTGTTTCCGGGCGGTGAATGAGAACGAGTTTGCCCTCGGCCGAAAGCAAGCGATCAGCGGTGGCGATCCAATAATCGAGGTCGGAATCCTTCGCCGTATAGGCGCGCCTACGGCTCGCTTGCGGTGACAGTTTCCTCCGTGCCGGATCGTTGAACGGAGGATTCATGACTATCAGATCGGCGCCGAAGGCTTTTGGAACGGTGGGGCCGCCGCGCCGCGCGAGCGTTACGATATCCGCTGTGACAACTTCGGCACGTCCGTGAAATCCATTGCGTTCGACATTTGCGCGAGCGAGTTCCGTAAGCTCGGGATCAATTTCAACCAGAGTTACATGCTCCGCGATGTTCCTGGCAAGCAACGCAAGACCCGCGGTACCGACACCGGCGCCAAGGTCGATCGCATGTTTTGAAAGAGTTGCCGCAGCGGCAAGAAGAATCGCGTCATGGCCTGCGCGATGGCCATGCTTGGGTTGAAAGAGTTTCAGCCTTCCGCCAAGAATTGCGTCATCAGTTACATCAAATGGAAACGCGGACACTTCAGGTCGTGGCAAGTGCATTGCCGAGCCCGGCGTCAGTTAAAAGTTTTCGCGCCCGCATGAGATAGTCGGTCGCCACAAGCACACGACGCGGCAACGCGCCAATCGAGCCTTCAATCGAACTCATGTGACGATCGGCCACATGGCACTCTATATGCGCAGCGGCGAGCAGCGCTTCAACTGCCGAGATCAGCACGAGATCGTTGGTGCGCATCAGCTCGATCATGGTCAATCGGTCCGCCGCTCGCCGCCGAACGGAGCGCGGTGCGAAAGATAAGCCAGTCGCTTCAGTTCTCGCCGCCCCCGCGTGACCGTATCGAGGATGAGCCCGGAAGCGAACGAGAGAAACGCGAGCACCATTAATCCCATCGAAAGAATTGCCGTCGGCAGCCGGGGCACCAGACCTATTTCAAGGAACGTAATGATCACAGGAATGGCGATCACGATAGAAACGCTCGCAAAGACTAAGGCGATTATCGCGAAGAAAGGAAACGGCCGTTCGATGCGATAGAGTTGGAAAATTGTCCACAAAATCCGGAAGCCGTCGCGCCAAGTGTTGAGCTTCGACGTCGATCCTTCGAGCCGCGCGAAATAGGGGGTCTGCACTTCGCCGACTGGCATCCCCAACTCAAGCGCATGAACCGTAAGCTCCGTCTCAATTTCGAATCCGGTCGAGAGAGCAGGGAACGATTTCACGCAACGACGCGATAAAGCACGGTAGCCCGATAGGATGTCATGAAACGAACGCCCAAAAACTTGTGCTACGAATTCGGTAAGCATGCGATTTCCGAAGCGATGACCCAAACGGTAAGCCTCTTGCTCCTGACTAACGCGGCAGCCAACGACCATATCGAGATTCTCGTCGATCAATTTTGCGATCATCTTCGGTGCGCTCGGCGCGTCGTAGGTCGCGTCACCATCCACGAGCAAATAAATGTCAGCTTCTATATCGGCGAACATCCGGCGGACGACATGGCCCTTGCCCTGACGTGCTTCACTTCCGACGATTGCGCCGGCCGCGCGAGCGACCTCGGATGTGCGATCCTTTGAATTGTTGTCATAGACATGGATAGCAGCTCCGGGTAACGCCGAGTGGAACTGCTCGACAACTTTCGCGATCGCTGCTTCCTCATTGTAACAAGGCACGAGCACGGCGACGCGGCGGACCGCAGTCTCGGCAACCGGCAGATCCTCCGATAAGTTGAGGGTGCGCATTCGATTGTTTTCATTCGCTCTCGGCTCGCAATCTAGGTGAAATGACGCAAGCGCGAAAGGCCGTTTCAACCATATGTATGTTGCGATCCCTTACGAGGCTTCTCTATGGTAAGCGTTATTTTGGGGAGATCTTAAGTGGCTGTTGTTCTGCCTTTTGAACCCATGAGCGAGCCGTCAATCGAGCGGCTCTCAAATCTTGTGCGTGCCGATTTGCAGCGTGTTAACAGTCTGATTGTCAATCGAACCGGCTCCGAGGTCACCATGATCCCGGAAGTCGCAAATCATCTGATTTCTTCGGGCGGCAAACGGCTTCGGCCAATGCTAACGCTCGCGACCGCAGCGCTTGCCAGCTATCGGGGCGAGGGACATATCCGTCTCGCGGCTGCGGTTGAGTTCATGCATACGGCAACCTTGCTTCACGACGATGTCGTCGATGACAGCGAAATGCGCCGCGGAAAGCTTGCCGCACGTATGCTCTGGGGAAACGAAGCGAGCGTTCTCGTCGGCGATTTCCTGCTTGGGCAAGCATTTCGCATGATGGTGGAAGTTGCCTCGCTTCGTGCGCTCGAAATTCTTTCAGCAGCGGCAGCGGTGATTGCCGAGGGCGAGGTGATGCAGCTTGCGGCGGCAAAGAATCTCGAAACCACCGAAGATGCTTATCTCTCAGTGGTCCGTGCAAAAACAGCAGAATTGTTCGCCGCCGCCTGCGAGGTCGGTCCAGTATTAGCCGAACGATCCAAAGCCGAACAGGCCGCATGCCGTTCCTTCGGCATGAATTTGGGCATTGCTTTCCAGCTTGTCGATGATGCTCTTGACTACGGCGGGAGCCGTGCACGACTGGGCAAGAATGTCGGTGACGATTTCCGTGAAGGAAAAATCACCCAGCCAGTGATTCTTGCTTTTCGGCGCGGCAACGAAGAAGAACGTAATTTCTGGCGACGTTCGTTAGAAAAAGGCGAGAGTGCGGACAGCGATCTCGAACACGCGATGGAGCTGCTCGCGCGCCACCGGGCACTCGAAGATACAATCGAACGCGCCCGTCATTACGGCGCGATTGCAAAAGATGCGCTGGCTGTATTTCCCGACGGCGAAGGCAAGCAGGCGCTCATTGATGTCGTCGACTTCTGCGTCACTCGCGCGCATTAGCTAAACGAGATTCGTCGTGTGCACCCACCAATCCGAATGCCGACCGCGAATTTCTTCCGCAGCCTTTTGGGCAAGCATTTTATTCTCATAGATCGCAAATACGCTCGACCCCGAACCCGACATGCGCACGAGCTGCGTGCCGGAAGTCTTGCGCAGACATTCTTCGACGGCCGAGATCACGGGGGCGAAAGATTCCGTTGCCCGTGTGAGATCATTGGTTTGCGAATTGAGAAAGGCGATAAATTCTTCTCGCTCAAGCGGAATATCCTTGGCTTCCAGATGATCCTCGAACTTCTCGCATAATTCGAGATTCAACTGATCGTAGGCGCCGAATGCTTCTTGGGTTGCCACATGCGCACCAGGAAACGCGATAACAGCGGGAAGTGACGGTAATTTTATCGGCGCCGATAGCTGATCGCCGATCCCAGTGATGACCCGCGCTTTCGATTCGAGACAGACCGAAACATCAGCGCCGATCATATTTGCTGCCGCATAAATACGCGCATCGCCGGGTTCCAGATCATTCGCTGCCGCAAGCAATCGCAGCGCCGCAGCGGCATCTGCGGATCCGCCGCCGAGTCCCGCGCCGACGGGTAGATGTTTCTTCAATTCGAACCGGCCAAGCTTGAGATTTTTTATGTGTCGATCGAGCGTATGAGCCGCAACGAGCACCAAATTGTCCGATGCATTGCTCAACGCGGCGGCACGAGGGCCGGACAAGTCGAGTTCAAGCGTGTTGCCAGGCACTAGCGTCAATTCGTCGCTGACATCCGCAAAAGCGACCAAGCTGACAATGTCGTGATATCCGTCGGTTCTTTGCCGAACGATTCGGAGCGTCAAGTTGATCTTGGCGGGAGCGCGGCTTCGCAGAAGGGGCATGTGCGCGCGGGAGAATGGCGATGGCAGCCGTGATAGGCAAGACGTGTGTCCTTGCGGTTGCCATAAATCGGGGGCATCCTGCCTTTGACGCCGCGCATAAGCCCGCGATCAATCCAATATTTGACCACTGGAGTATTCGATCTTGAGGTATTTTAGAGTCTTTATCGTTATCTCGGCGCTGGCAACAGCCGGCATGACTTTGATCCCTTTCACGACAAAGGCCGACGTGCCTCCGGCGGGGGTGATCGCCCGCACTTCACCTGCAGGAAATTATCTCGCTGCGCGTTTCGCGGGTTCTTCGCGCGATATGGCGGCGGCTTCCGCCTATTATCGTGCAGCACTTCGTGCCGATCCCAAGAATGAGGAGCTGATTGAGCGCACCTTCTTGGTTGTACTGGCAAGTGGCTCCGTCGAAGAAGCGATGCCGCTCGCTGAGCGTCTGGTTTCCATCGACCGCAGTCAACGCATCGCGCGTCTCACGCTTGCTTCGCGCGCCCTTAAACGCCAGCAATATGCCGTCGCCCGCGCGCAATTGACGCAATCCGTACGCGGTCCAGTCGCCGATCTTACTGCTTCGCTGCTTTCCTCCTGGGCACTTGCCGGCGCTGGCGATATTAAAGCCGCGATCGATAGTATTGACCGTTTGCAAGGGCCGGATTGGTACCTAGTATTTAAGGATCTACATGCCGGTCTGATCTATGATCTCGCCGGCAACAAGAAGGAAGCCGGCAGACGATTGGAGCGGGCTTACAAACTCGACGCAAACGCCATTCGCACGGCCGATGCCTATGCACGTTGGCTCTCCCGAAATGGTGATCAGGAAGGCGCAGAAAAAGTTTACGAAGCCTTCGCCAAAGTTCTTCCCAATCATCCGCTTATCGATATGCCGCTTGCCGAATTGAAGAGTGGGAAGACGCTTGCGCCGATGGTGCGCTCAGCCGCGGCCGGCGCCGGGGAAGTTCTTTTCGGTCTAGGCGCGGCGCTCGGCCGGCAGGGCGGCGAGGATATCGGACTGATTTATTTGCAACTCGCAATCTATCTCGATCCTGAACATCCACTTGCGCTGCTATCTCTTGCCGATCTCTACGAGACGATGAAAAAGCCCGAGCTTGCGATCGAGGCGTACGATCGAGTGCCGGCGAATTCGCCGCTGAGGCGTAATGCCGAAATCCAGTACGGCCTTAATCTTGAAGCAATGGAACGTCCGGATGAGGCAAAGAAAAAGCTCGACGCGCTGGTCACTCAGAAGCCCGATGATACGGAGGCGATCGTCGCTCTTGGAAACGTGCTGCGTTCGCGCAAGCAGTTCAAAGAAGCGGCGGAGATCTATTCGAAGGTTTTGGATGACATCAAAGAACCGACCCGCCAACATTGGACGCTCTTTTACTTCCGCGGCATTTGCTACGAACGCGCGAAAGACTGGCCGAAGGCGGAAAAAGATCTTCAGAAAGCACTGGAGCTTTATCCCGATCAACCGCAGGTTCTGAACTATCTCGGCTATAGCTGGGTTGATCAGGGACTTAATCTCGACAAGGCGGTACAGATGATCCGCCGGGCAGTCGAACTACGCCCGAATGACGGCTATATCGTTGACAGTCTCGGTTGGGCCTATTACCGACTTGGCCGTTTCGACGAAGCGTCGACCGAGCTAGAACGCGCGATTGAATTGAAGCCAGAAGATCCGGTCATCAACGATCATCTTGGCGATACCTATTGGAAAATTGGGCGTGAACTCGAAGCGCGCTTCCAATGGCGTCATGCGCGCGACAACAAGCCCGAACCCGAGGATCTTGTGAAAATCGAGGAAAAACTGAAGGATGGTTTGAAAGACGATGGCAAGCCGTCAAAGGCAGGCGCGGTCAATACATCAGGCAACGGTGGCTAAGTTTGCCGCGTCAGCGGCGAAGTTGCATCCCCTCGAATGAGCTTGCGGCCGCTGGACTCTTCTCTACTTTCGGCTCGATTTTCTTATCGAATTTCTGCTCCACGGATGCTTCAGTCGCGCCGGTGCCTCGTTTGCGCGCAAGTTGAATCCCAGCTCCCCGATTGAAATTGCAATACATGAAATTCATATGGCTTACGGAACCGCGGAAAGTATCTGGTCCAGTTTTCACAAGATTAAAACAAGGTTCGAACGGCAAACCTCTCAAACGCGCACAGATCTGACTGCCGGAGACATAGAGCGTGTTCGTGGGCAGCTGCATAAAGCGGGTATTGCCTCTGCCTGTGACCCGAATGCTTCCCATCGCCGATCCGTCCGCGAAAACACGGCCGGCACCATATGTTCCATCGAAGCACTGATAGGAAAACATGTGACCCGCTACAAATTCACGCGCGGCTTCAGCGTTCATCACTTCTTGCGCGGAAACAGGAGCGCTCAAGACCAGCAGCGTGGCGGCGAGAAGAAGTTTGCTGCGCAACATTGAGCGAGAATTCCAGTGATTCATAATGTACTTGCGCCGAAAACTCGCGAACTTGTCAAGTTTGATCTTCGGGTGGCCTAAACTTTCACCACAATCCGGCCACGGACTTGCCCAGCTAAAATCGAAGGTGCCTTTTCGATGACCTTCGACAGCGGTATTTCCGTGGTTATCGAAGCGAGTTTTTTGCGGTCGAGATCGCTCGCGAGCCGCTTCCATGCTTCCTTTCGGCGTTCCATCGGGCACATCACAGAATCGACGCCGAGGAGCGCGACATTGCGCAAGATAAAAGGAGCGACGGAAGCGGGCAGGTCCATACCCTGCGCGAGGCCGCAGGCTGCAATGGCACCATCATATTTGGTCATTGAGAGGATGTTCGCCAGCGTATGCGAGCCCACACTGTCGATGCCCGCCGCCCAGCGTTCCTTGCCGAGCGGTTTTGCCGGGCCAGAAAGGTCGGTACGATTGATGATTTCGCCAGCGCCTAGCGATTTGAGGTAATCGGCTTCCGATGCCCGGCCAGTTGACGCCATCACCGTGTAGCCGAGCTTCGAGAGCAAGGCGACCGCTACCGATCCCACGCCACCTGTCGCGCCAGTAACGATGACTGCACCCTGCGAGGGCTTTACTCCATGGCGCTCGAGCGCGATGACGCACAGCATCGCGGTATAACCGGCGGTGCCGATCGCCATCGCGTCGCGTGCCGTCAAGCCGTCGGGCAGCCTGACTAGCCAGTCGCCTTTGACCCGCGCCTTCTCGGCATAGCCACCGAGATGCGTCTCGCCGAGTCCGAAGCCATTGAGAACGACCTTATCGCCCGGGTTCCATGCGGAGTGAGTTGAAGTTTCGACCGTGCCGGCGAAATCAATGCCCGCGATCATCGGCCAGCGCCGCACCACCGGCGCCTTCCCGGTGATAGCAAGTCCGTCTTTGTAATTGATCGTGGAATACTCGATGCGAACTGTAACGTCGCCTTCCATCAGGTTGGCTTCATCAAAATCGGTGAGGGCAGCTTTCGAGCCACCCTCCACTTTTTCGATCACGATCGCCTTGAACTTCCCCATGAGCGACTTCTAACACATCTTCAAGCGGATGCAGTAGCAAAGCGGTCGACCGGTTTTTCGATGATCGGTAGATTGATCAAAGCCGAAAGCACTCCAAACATCACTGATAACCACCACACTACATTATAGGAGCCGGTGCGTTCGAACACGATGCCACCAAGATAGACGCCAAGAAAACCTCCGACCTGATGGCTAAAGAAAGCGAAGCCGTAGAGCATGGCAAGCCAGCGCGTGCCGAACATGACTGCAACAAGACCGGAGGTCGGCGGCACGGTAGAGAGCCAGGTAAGGCCGGTAATTATGCCGAAAACAAGTGTCGATACCGGTGTGATCGGCGTCGTGATAAAAATCACGATGGAGAATGCGCGGATAAAATAGATCGTCGAGAGGATATAGCGCTTGGGAATAATGTTGCCCAGATAACCTGCCGTCAGCGATCCGACAATATTGAAAAGACCGATGACCGCGATGGTCCAGCCGCCGATTTTTGCATCTAGGCCACGATCGATCAGATATGACGGAAGATGCGCGGTGACGAAAGCAAGCTGAAAGCCGCAGGTGAAGAACCCGAGTACCAACAGTACATATGAACGGTGGCCAAATGCTTCCCATAATGCGCCGGACATCGATTGTGACTTGTGAGGTCCAGCCGTGTTGCTGATCGTCGGTGTTGCGAGAGCAAGCGATAAGGGAAGCAGCAGGAGCATCAAGCCCGCGAAGATAAGCAACGCCATCTGCCAGCCCTGACTGTCAATCAGTGCAACACCGAAGGGTGCGAACAGAAATTGACCGAAGGAGCCAGCTGCAGTGCCGAGACCGAGCGAAAGCCCACGCCATTCGGGCGGCAGGATTTTTCCGAAGGCGGCAAGGACGATATTGAACGAGCAACCCGAAAGCCCAAAACCGATCAAAACGCCGGCGGTCAGATTGAGCACGACCGGCGTGGTCGAAACGGTCATCAAGGCGAGCCCCGCCGCGTACAAAAGGGCCCCGACCGAAAGTACGCGAACAGTGCCGAAGCGATCGGCGACTGCGCCGGCGAAAGGCTGACCCACGCCCCACAACAGATTTTGAATGGCAAAGGCGAGTGCGAAGACGTCGCGCCCCCAGCCGTGCGCACTCGACATGGGCGTCAGAAAGAAGCCAAAAGCGGAGCGCGGGCCGAAAGCGAGAATGGCCATCAGGGAGCCGCAGATCAGTATGACAGCGGGTGTGCGCCAAGAGGTGGGTGTCTTCGCGATCATTGGCGGCTTCACCGATATGGTCGGATTGAAAAAATCGGACGCGCTTCGGTCTCCGCGTCCGATTTCGCTTCAACGTAGCGGCGTCACGCGCGTTTCCATAGTAGAATCTCGGCATTTCGGCCATCGCATGATTGCATGGCTGGTTCCTGCGCCGGTCAGGGGACTAGCGGTGGCATCAGAGTTGCGCTATATTAGTTTTGCTCCAAACGAGGATAAGTTGAGCCGAATTTGTCCAATGTAGGTCTTTCTATAGTTAAGATATGCTCAAAACGAGCATAAAGCAACGAAAATTGCGGGAGAAAAACCATGCCGACCATGATTGACCAACCTCATGTTGAAATCTTTGGGCCGGTTGGTGTCCGCGGTTCCATGTCGCTACTCAAACCAGGCTCAGGTGCCGCCGCCCGCCGTTTAGGCGTGCTTCCGATGCCTTCGCTTGAATGGAATGAGCAGATTGGCCGCGAGACGGCGCATCTCTACGAACGCGTGAAAACCGTCGTGCCATCGGTCGAGTGGCCGTTCTTCGCACCGTATGTGAAGGCGATCAACGATCTGAAGAAACAGCGGAACGCCGTCATTCTTGCGCATAACTATCAGACACCCGAAATTTATAATTGCGTCGCCGATTTCGTCGGCGACTCTCTGCAGCTTGCCCGCGAGGCCACGAAGACCAAGTCCGGCATCATCATTCAGGCTGGCGTGCACTTCATGGCCGAGACCTCGAAGCTACTTAACCCTGACAAGACCGTGCTGATTCCGGACTTACGTGCAGGCTGTTCGCTTGCTTCTTCGATCACGGGCGAGGACGTGCGGCTCCTCCGCGAACGCTTCCCCGGTGTTCCAATTGTGACATACGTAAACACATCCGCCGACGTGAAAGCGGAAAGTGACATCTGTTGCACCTCGTCGAATGCGGTGCAGGTTGTTGAAAGCTTCGGCGTAGATAAAGTTATATGCCTCCCCGACGAATATCTTGCGCGCTGGGTCGCGACGCAGACGAAAGTCAAGATCATCGCATGGAAAGGTCACTGCGAGGTGCACGAACGATTCACCGGCGAAGAGCTTCGCAAGTATCGCGAAGCTGATCCGAGCATACAGATTCTTGCACACCCGGAATGCCCGCCGGAAGTCATCGCGGAAGCGGACTTCACCGGCTCGACCTCGGCCATGATCCGCTTCGTGAAGGAGAAACGACCGAAGAAGGTCGTTATGGTCACAGAGTGCTCAATGGCCGACAACGTGCAGGCGGAGACACCAGGCGTCGAATTCGTGCGCCCGTGCAATCTCTGTCCGCACATGAAGCGCATCACGCTCCCGAAAATTCTCGACAGCCTCATCTATCTCCGTGAAGAGATCGAGATTGACCCGGCCATCGCCGATCGCGCCCGCCGGGCAGTAGAGCGGATGGTTCACTTGAAGAGCTAATCCTACGATCCTCGAAAAGCGCGAAACCCGCGCTCGGGGTGATGAGAACACAAAATGTCGGACGCCCCGCGCGAACGTCACGAATTGCCGCCTCAATCATGGGGCGGCGTTGACGATATCGTCATCGTCGGCGGTGGGCTCGCGGGACTTTTTTGCGCGCTGAAATTGGCGCCACGACCTGTCACGATCGTCACTGCTTCGCCGATTGGCGAGGGCGCATCCTCCGTCTGGGCGCAGGGTGGCATCGCGGCGGCGATGGACAAAAGCGATTCCCCCGAAGCCCATGTTCAGGACACGCTGAAAGCCGGCGCGGGCATTGTCGAACGGCGTGTCGCCGAAATGATGGCGCGGGAAGCACCAGCACGCATTCACGACTTAATGAAATATGGCGTGCCTTTTGACCATGATTCTGAGGGAAATCTGCTGCTCTCCCATGAGGCCGCGCATTCGGCGCGTCGTATTGTGCGCGTGAAAGGCGACAGCGCCGGGTCGGCCATCATAGCGGCGCTGGTGACGGCCGTCCGCAACACCCCGACGATCCGCATCTTCGAAAATCTACGGCTTGATGGATTGTTGGAAGAGGGCCGCTACGTCACTGGCATTCGTGTTCGTGCCGCGGGAAAACCTTCGCCGATTGCGATTCCCACCCGTGCCGTAGTGCTCGCGACCGGCGGCATTGGTGGACTTTTTGCGGTTACCACGAATCCTCTGAGTGCGCGCGGCGCTGGGTTGACCGCGGCGGCGCGCGCGGGCGCGATTATCGCGGACGCTGAATTCGTTCAATTCCACCCGACCGCTCTCAATGTGGGCCGCGATCCGGCTCCGCTTGCGACCGAAGCATTGCGCGGTGAAGGTGCGACTCTCGTGAACAATAAAGGTGAACGCTTTATGCTGGCGATCGATCCGGCCGCGGAACTTGCACCACGCGATATCGTCGCGCGCGGTGTGTTTGCCGAAGTCTCGGCCGGACGAGGCGCCTTTCTGGATGCGCGCACAATCGAGAAATTCTCCGAACGGTTTCCCAATGTTTTTGCGGCTTGCAAGCAGGCCGGTATCGATCCAGCAAAGCAACTGATGCCGATCGCGCCCGCTGCGCATTATCACATGGGTGGCGTGCTGACGGATGCGAACGGGCGAACCTCGCTCGATGGACTATGGGCGGCGGGCGAGGTCGCATCGACCGGGGCGCATGGCGCCAACCGTCTGGCGTCGAATTCTTTGCTTGAGGCCGTCGTCTTTGGCGCGCGCATCGCCGAGGATATCGGTGGGATGGTGCCCGAACCACAAACGCTTGCATGGGACGTGACCGAAACCTTGTATACTGCGGCTCCCCCCGAGATGCAGGCTGAAGAAATGGATTTGCGCAAAGTAATGTCGACGGAGGTGGGTGTTATTCGTTCGGGCGCGGGCCTCGCGCGTGCGCTTGGCCGGATTTTCTCAATCGAGGCCGAGGCGAAATCACCCGAGTTGAAGGATATGGCAACGGCGGCGTTAATGATCGCCGCGGCAGCCTATGCCCGCACCGAAAGTCGCGGCGCACATTATCGTTCGGATTTCCCGGAGCCCGATCTGGCGCAAGCCAAGCGTAGTTATTTCACGCTTGATGAGGCACGGGCAGTCGCGCAAAGCGCGAGTGCAAAGGTAGCGTGATGCGCGCAGATTTGCTCGCGCCGAGCGCTTTTCTCTCGCCATTCATTGTGAAGGACGCGGTACGCCGCGCACTCGAAGAGGATCTGGGCCGCGCTGGAGATATCACGACCGCCGCGGCAACTCCGGAGGGCAAGAAAGCGAAGGGGAAACTCGTCGTCCGCAAATCGGGTGTAATCGCAGGCCTAGTCTGCGCCGCGGAGACATTTCATCAGCTTGATCCGGCCATTTCGTTTCACGCGAAGACGCGAGATGGCGCGAAGGCTGCAGCCAAGGATGTGCTGGCAGAAATCGAAGGACCAGTTGTAGCGCTTCTTTCCGGTGAACGTGTCGCACTCAATTTCGTTGGGCATCTTTCGGGCATCGCGACACTAACCGCAGCCTTTGTCGCGAAGATCTCGCATACCAAAGCGAAAATCACTGATACGCGAAAGACAACGCCCGGCTTGCGTGCGCTGGAAAAATATGCCGTCCATTGTGGCGGCGGCGTCAATCATCGCATGGGCTTGGATGACGCAGTTTTGATCAAGGACAATCATATTTCAGTCGCGGGTGGTGTCGCTCACGCCCTCAAGGCCGCACGCGCTGCCGTTGGACACTTGGTCAAGATCGAGATCGAAGTCGATACGCTCGATCAGCTCACCGAAGTTATGCAAGCAGGTGGCGCCGAAGTGGTGATGCTTGATAACATGGGTCTTGACACAATGAAGCAGGCGGTTGACAGAGTCGCCGGCAAGCTCATCATTGAGGCTTCGGGCGGCGTTTCGCTGGACACTGTGGCGAAGATCGCCGAGACCGGCGTCGACCTGATTTCTGCGGGCGCATTGACTCATTCAGCGCCATCACTGGATGTCGCGCTCGACATCGAAATGTAATCAAAAATCTATGCTCGTCCACTGAAGCGCAATCCGGGCGCCGGCCGTTCGGCCAAAACCTCGCGGCGAAAGCGAAATAGCGCAGCCGGCCTTCCACCAGTCGCCGTCGCCATTTCGCCGGTCGGTTCGACCAGCTCTGTCGACTCAACTAACCTGCGAAAATTTTGCTTATGTAAGTGCCGTCCGGCGATCGCTTCGACGCTACGCTGCAATTCCGTAAGAGTGAATTCCTCTGGCATGAGCTCGAATATGACTGGGCGATATTTCAATTTCGCTCGCAATCGCGCGATAGCGGTGGCGAGAATGCGCCGGTGGTCAAATTGCATTGGCTCGCCGAGAGGGGCAATCGATTTGCGCGCAAGCGCCGCTTCGCGTCCATCGCGTCGCGATTCTTCAATTAGTCCGGCCTCGTATAGCAACTCGTAGCGCTCTAAGACTTTTTCCTCGTCCCATGGTGAGCCATCGGCGCCGAAAGCGAATCTCAGCCGTTCGCGCCGTCCTAGCGCACGGCTCGGTTCACGGGGCGCGGCCTTGGCCCACGGAACGAGTGCGGGCAAAATCATTTCGTCAAGAAGCGAAGGACGCCCGCCGCGCCAGTCTTCCCAAGGAAAAAACTTATACCAGGGCTGGAAGCTTGCGCCCGCGGCTTTCAACGCGGCATCGTCGTCGGGAATACGCGTCAGCGCGAGATAGCCGACTGAAAGCACGTGCGGATCGGAATCATCAGCGCGTACATGGCGTCCGCGATCACCGAAGGTATAAAGTTGCTCGACGTAACCGACGGAAAGTGCCGTCTGTTCCGCAACAAAAGTGCGAAGACCGATCTCGAAAGTGCGATGCGTGAGCGGCTCGAATGGGCCGGATGGCAGGCCGATCGGTGCATCGTCTCCGGCGCCCGTCGCAAGAATTTTCGGCGTATCGCCTTCCATTGCCACAATTGCGGCGATGAGCCCGACTTCGATCGGTGTTCGCTTATGCGCGGCCATGTAGCGAAACTATCACGTCTCTTGCCGTTGCAATTAGCCGAGACGAAGCCTGAATGGTTCGGCTTCGTAGGCCTGGGCGCCGTCGCCGATTTGGCTGATTGCTCGGACCATTCGTCCATTCCGCCCGAGATAGGAATCCGCGATCGCTACCAAGCGTGCATTGGGCCGTGCCGTAGGAGAGGCGATCCGCAATCGCTTTGCGATTTCTGCTTCGTCGAGACTGGGCGGGAGCGCGCAGGCCGCGATGAAAGCTGCGGCCGTCGAGCGGCTGATGCCAGCGTAACAATGCACCACTAGCGGCTGCGAACGTTTCCATCGATCGAGAAAACTGATGAGCTTTTCCACGTGCTTCACACTCGGAGCGATCATGCCTTGCATCTCGTCGGCAATATCGTCCATTTCGAGCCATAGATGATTGTCCGGCTCGATGCCTTTCCGGCGCAAACCAGCTTGCTCGCGCCTGATCAGCTGCTCATCTCGCACAAGTGTGACAACATGCTGCGCCCCGGATCGGTCAACCATTTCCTGAAGGCGCGAGAGAGAGCAGACGATAATCGTCATGATTCGTTGGTGAGTTCTTTGAAACGCTTCAAAAATCGGCGTTCGGCCATTTCGGCGGTCCAAGGAGCTAGATAGCGTTTCTCGGTGGCAGCGTCGAGGCTGGGCGGTTCGCCGAAAAATTGTCGGGCTTCATTGTTCGAAAAACCGGCGAGCCGCGTGGCCTCGAGATAGGCGGCTCCTCGGTCGGCCTGCTTAACGATTTTGGTGAGCGCGACGGGCCAAGTTGCGGGCATGCCGAACCGGATCGAAATCGCGTTGAGCAGCCGTGCCTCGACCGGCTTGTAATCGCCGCCAATGACGGCCTTGAACGGGCTGATCGGATCGCCGATCACATATTCGGGGGCGTCATGCATCAAAACTGCAAGCCGCCATCTGCGGTCGATATTGGGATTCTGACGGCACGATACTGCATCTACAAGCAGCGAATGCTGTGCCACCGAAAAAATATGCGGACCGTCAGTTTGTCCGTTCCATCGTGCCACACGGGCGAGACCGTGCGCGATATCCTCGATTTCCACGTCGAGTGGAGATGGGTCTAACAGGTCAAGTCTGCGGCCCGAGAGCATGCGTTGCCATGCGCGGGGTTGTGAAGGGCGGCGTGAGGTCATCGTTATTTCAAGCGCGCAAGGGTTGCGTGGCGATGACAAGTCACAAGATGATCATTGACCATGCCGACTGCCTGCATAAAGGCGTAAACGATCGTCGGCCCGCAAAATTTGAATCCGTGCTCTTTCAGTTCCTTGGAAATTTTTCGCGAGAGCGCGGTCTCGGCAGGAATCTGACGTTTCAGGTGAAATCGATTAACCAGTGGCCTGCCGTCCATGAAATCCCAGAGAAAGGCGGAAAAACCCGGTCCTTTCTCCATGATCTCGAGCCACGCACGCGCCGACAGCACGGTGCCGTCGATTTTCATCCGGTTTCGCACGATGCGGGTATCTTTCATCAGCGAGGCGATTTTTTTCTTGTCGTAGCGCGCGATTTTCTCTGGCTCGAAATTGGAGAACGCGCGACGGAAATTTTCCCGCTTTCTCAGGATGATGATCCAGGAAAGCCCAGCCTGAAAACCGTCGAGCACTAGCTTTTCGAATAGGGCGCGGTCGTCGCGTTCTGGTACGCCCCACTCTTCGTCGTGATAGGCCATGTAAAATGGATCGATGCCGCACCAAGGGCAGCGATGAGTGCCGTCTGCGTGCAATAGTGAGCTCATGATTTTGCCGCGAGTTGGCCCGGAAACGGGAATTTCGCCCAATCGGGCTTCACTAACATGATCGGTATGTTGCCCGCGCTGAGCTTTTCCTTCACCGCGAAACCTTCCTCGACCCGGTCGAGACGGATCTTCACAAGGCCACGACCGTCCGCGGCTGAGCCCATGAAGCCAACAGATTTGTTGCCGATTTTCACTTCGATTCCCGGAATCGGCGCTGCATGTTCGTAGGAGATGGGCACGATCCGCGTCCGAGTTATGCCGCGGTGCTGCATGCGTGACACCACTTCCTGGCCGATGAAGCAGCCCTTGTCAAAATCGATGCCACCAATCTGGTCCATGTTCGCCTCATGCGGGAACGTGTCGCTATAAGCGAAATCTTTGCCGCCTTCCGGGATGCCCAACGCAATGCGGTGCCTTTGCCATTCGTCAGCGCTGACGATCAAGAATCCCGCGCGTTTCAGTGCTCCCTCGGCAACATTGGCGGGAAGAATGATCCGCGTGCCCAGTTTCGGATGGCGCGGGTCGCGATAAACAAGACCAAGTTCATCTGACGGCTTGCCGTCGGTCACCACTGCGACAGCAAGATCGTCGCGCTGTTCGATTTCCACCTTAGCGCGCAGGCGATAAAAGCCGAGTCGTTTGACGATATCGCCGACGAGTGCGCGCGGTGCATCGATCGCAAAGCCGCCGCCTTTATCTGCTTCAACCGCAACCACCAGAAAATCAAACAAAATCTTGCCTTGCGGTGTAAGCAAGGCGGCAAAGCGTGCGTCGCGTGGCACGAGCGCCTCGATATCGCTGGTGATGATTCCCTGCAAAAATGTTGTCGCATTCTCGCCGGTCAGGCGAATGACGGCACGTTCCGGGAGAAGGGCTGCATGCATGAGTGAGTTCTTCTTGCCAAATTTCATTCCGACACGTAAGGCCGCAAGTGGCGGGGGGCAAGCCTGGAGCCTTTGGAAACACGGAATGGCCGAAACGTACGATTCGATCCTCGCAGGTGGTACAGTCGTGGCCCAAAACGGCATCCGAGTACGTGATATCGGAATTCGTGTCGGCAAGATCGCAAAGATCGGCAATCTCGCGCAGGCATCGGCTCGCGAGCGTATCAACTGCAAGGGCTTACACATCTTGCCCGGCGTGATCGACACGCACGTTCACTTCCGCGAGCCCGGCGCCGTTCACAAGGAAGACATGGAGAGCGGCTCACGCTCGGCGGTGTTAGGCGGAGTTACGTCGGTGTTCGAAATGCCGAACACTGATCCGGTTACGATCAGCGCGGAGACGCTCACTGACAAGGTGCGACGCGGCCACCATCGGATGCATTGTGACTTTGCATTTTTCATCGGCGGAACGCACGAGAATTTAAGCGGCTTGCCGGAATTCGAACGCTTACCGGGCGCCGCCGGAATTAAAATATTCATGGGCTCGTCAACTGGAAAACTTTTGGTTGGCGATGACGAAGGACTGCGCAGAATTTTGAAAGTCATTCGTCGACGTGCTTCGATTCACGCCGAGGACGAGCCACGGTTGGTGGATCGGAAAAATTTGCGGATCGAGGGCGATCCGAGCTCGCATCCGGTGTGGCGCGATGAAATTGCAGCGCTAAAAGCGACAACGCGGCTCGTGACGATCGCTCGGGAGTCCAGCGCGCGTGTACACGTGCTCCACGTCTCAACTGCAGAGGAAATTAAATATTTGGCTGAAAATCGCGACGTCGCTTCAGTCGAAGTGACGCCGCAGCATCTTACGCTCGCAGCTCCGGATTGCTACGTGCGCATCGGCACGCTCGCGCAGATGAATCCGCCACTGCGCGACGCGCTTCACCGCGAAACGCTGTGGTGGGGACTTGCAAACGGCATTGTCGACGCGCTCGGCTCCGATCACGCGCCACATACGCTTGAGGAAAAAGCTAAGCCATATCCCGCAAGCCCTTCAGGTATGCCCGGTGTGCAGACGTTCGTTCCGGTAATGCTGAATCATGTGAATGCGAAACGACTCACGCTCGAACGTTTCGTCGAACTATCCAGCACTACCCCCGCGCGACTTTTCGACATTGCGGGCAAGGGAAGTATCGTCGAGGAAAATGACGCCGACTTCACCATCGTTGATCTCAAACGGCAGCAGACGATCCGCAATTCTTGGATCGGCTCGCGCTGCGGCTGGACACCTTATGATGGGATGAAAGTCACCGGCTGGCCAGTTGGCACGGTTGTCCGCGGCAAATGCGTAATGTGGGAAGGCGAAATTGTCACTCCGAGCCAGGGTGAGGCGGTCCGTTTCAAGCTCGATTACTAATCACTGCCGGCTGGGCGGAAGGGTGAACTCGCCGCGGCGAATTCGCTCGGCAAGACCCTCGGCATATTTCGAGGTCGCTTCCTCGCCATAGGTCGAGACCAGCTCATTCAGCGCGCTGAAAAGCGCTACCTGTGCGAGGCAGTCGCCATCAATGCCGTCGAAGCGGGCTTCTTCCCACGCTTCGGAAATATAGCCGAAAGCCGCACGGCGTTCCTCCTCGGAACCCGCTCGCGTCTTATCCCCGAGAAAACTGGGCAGCGGAATCAAACGCACAGCATTTCCTCGCCGTCTAGCAAAACTAGGGGCACTTTAGCCGGAACCGCCGGTAGCGTCCTTTGAAATATTAAAGAAGGTTAACGAGAAAGATCGCTTTCGATCAATTCCCATATCGGGTCGCAATATCGTGAGAAAGCCGCGCACCTTCGTCGAGAAAGCGGCCGATCGCGAGGTTCGCCGATGGCGTGCAATTGCGATAGGTCAGCTCGAATGACTGATAGCCGCGATTGAAACTCGCGATCAGCCGGTCGCGGCGATCGCCCGTAGGTTGCTCGCTATCCAGTAAATCCTGCATTTGGCCGCGCCAGATCGCGTCCTTGTCTCCACAGAGAGGACGGAGATAGTGCAATGCGCCCAGAACCTCTGCGAGCCGCGAGAATTCGGCTTCATAAGGCGCGGGCGGAGTCTCCGGTTTTTTCAGTGCGGCCTCGGTCTTGGCTGCATCCTGCTTTCCCTTATCAGCTTTCGGCGGCGGCACATCGAATGGCCGCAGCGTGTTGAAGATGCTGCCGCCCTGCGGTGGCGGGCGATAACCGTGATAGGGATTTCCAAACGGGCTGCCGAAGGGCCAGAATTGTGCGAACCCTGGAGCGCACGATAGTGCGAGCGTGGCGAGTAACGCGAAACCAGCGATAGCGATACGCTTCATCGAAAACATCTCGCGGTTCATTTGCGACAGAACTAAGACAGCATCAGGTGAGTTAGATTTGCATGAGACGCTGTGCCGAAAGCACGATAGGTAGAAGCCCTTCAGTCAGTGGATAGGCCGAAAGCTTTTCCGGCTCGACCCACGCAACGGCACTTGCCTCGAGTCCGGGCCGCGCTTCGCCGCCAACCCACCTTGCGGCAAATGCAAGAACAACGAACTTGCGTCTGACGGTACCGCTCTCATCGCGTTGCATGACTTCACGCTGACCGGCAAAGCCCACGGTCTCACAGTCGATTCCCGTCTCCTCGTAAACCTCGCGTTGGGCAGCCTCTTCCGGACTTTCGCCTTTTTCAATCCGCCCGCCGGGGAGGCTCCAAAGTCCGGGCGGTTGGACGCGCCGCGCGATCAGGACTTTCCCACCGCGAAAGACGGCAGCGCTTGCGGCAAGAGTAGGCTCGCTCATCAGAGCACCTTGCCAGGATTGAGAATGCCGTTCGGATCCAGCGCTCGCTTGAGCGAGTGCATCAGGTCAAGCTCAACAGGGTCCTTCACGCCCCGAAGTAAGTCGCGCTTCATCACGCCGATACCGTGTTCGGCTGAAATCGAGCCATTGAACTTCGCCACGATATCATACACGAGTGCGTTAACTTCGTCCCAGCGTGTCAGAAATACTTCTCTGTCGGCGCCCTCTGGCTGGCTGACATTGTAATGGATATTGCCGTCGCCCATGTGTCCGAACGGAACCGGCCGTGCTCCGGGAATGAGTTTTCCCACTGCAGTGTCGGCCTGTTCAATAAAAGCTGGTATATCGGTAACTGGAATCGAAATATCGTGCTTAATCGATCCGCCCTCGGGCTTCTGCATTTCGGTAAGGCCCATCCGCAATTTCCAGAACGCCTCGCGCTGCATCTCGTTCGCTGCAATCGCGGCATCGCGCACAATATTTTTTCCGACTGCATCAGCGAGTGCGCTTTCGAGAATGTCTCGCAAGTCCCCTATTTTTGTGGAGGAGAGTTCCAGCAATACATACCAGGGATGCGGCTCACCGAGCGGATCACGCGCGCCGGACAGATGCTTGAAAACAAACTCCATCCCGACCTTTGCGATCAATTCGAAGCCAGTAAGCGACGAACCGGCGCGCGCCTGCATCAGATTGAGAAGGGCGAGCGCGTCTCTCGGCGAATTGACTCCGACAAAAGCGGTTTCGGTCGCTTGTGGTGAGGGAAACAGTTTCAGCACAGCGGCTGTGATGATGCCGAGCGTGCCTTCCGAGCCAATGAAAAGATGGCGAAGATCGTAGCCGGTATTGTCTTTTTTCAGTTTGCGCAAGCCGTGCCAGATGCGTCCGTCAGCAAGCACGACCTCAAGCCCAAGTACGAGATCGCGAGCGACGCCGTAGGCGAGGGCGCCAGTTCCACCCGCATTGCTGGCGAGATTGCCGCCGATCGTGCAAGTTCCCTCCGCGCCAAGCGAGAGCGGAAAAAACCGCTTTTGCTTTGCGGCCGCCTCCTGCGCGCGCTGAAGCACGACCCCGGCTTCACAGGTCATCGAATTTCCGGCCGCATCTACTTCACGAATCTTATCGAGACGGATGGTGGAAACGACGACCGCCCCCCGATCGAACGAAATCTGACCGCCAACTAGGCCGGTATTGCCGCCCTGCGGCACGATCGGCGTTCTCATTTCCTGCGCAAGTCTCAGAATCGCTGAGACTTCTTGAGGTGAACCCGGCTTCAAAACCAGCGCCGCGCGGCCCTCGTAAATATCACGTGGCTCACGTAGAAACGGCGCCATCGCCTCCGGATCGCGCAGCGCGTATTTTTCGCCGACGATCTTCGCGAAGCGATCGATGAGCGCCTTGTCCGGCGCCGACGATTGCAAAACGGATTTGGGCCGAAAGCTCATGTTAATGTGCGCGCAAACTCGAGCGATATTTGCTCTCTGCGTCGTCGAGCGCTTTTTGCGCAGCACCGGTCAGCGCGATCATCAGAAAATACGAATTTCCATCTTTATCTGTATCCTCACCATAGGCCATCATCTCGTAAGCCTGCTGCGGTCGGCTCGGATTGATGAAGTGATAAATTTGGAAATTGGGCTTTCCATTCGCGCGTTTTTCGCCCACGAGCTTGTCAATCTTGGTGTCCTTGACCTTCGCGTTCCAACGTTCGTGCGCGACCTCGACGAATTTATTAAGCGACCGTTTGTCGCTGTTGTAGGACACGCGGATGTAGATGACCGCGGAAGCGTCGCCGAAATTCTTGCCCTTTGGGACATAGATCGCCATGTCGTTTTCTTTTGTCGCTTGCGCATCCTGCACCCAGCCATCGGGTGGCGTGAATCTCAGGCGGAAATAAGGGTGTAGCTGTCCGTCGCCGAGTTGAACAAATTTTTCGACTTCGGCTAGCACCGTTTCGGTGAAAGCGAATGCAACAGCCATCATGCAGGTTAAAACAAAGAAGTGCCTTTTCATATTTGAATTATAACCCAATCGCGGAAGGCCCGCACACCGGTCAGCGTGGCGCAGCAGCGCGCGTGAGCCGATCGTTAATAGCTTCGCCGAGTCCTTCCTGAGGGATCGGTGAAACGGCGATGGTTGTGGCGCCGGAGGCATCGAGCGCACGCAAATAAGCAAATAGATTGGCGGCGGCTTCGACGAGATCGCCTCTGGGCGAAAGGTTGAGCGTCATCTTTGTGTCTTGTGCCCCATTCAGGAGCTTTGGACCAAAAACGAGCAAAGCCTCATCGGCTCTTGCTGTCGTGGCGTTGAGACGCAACGTTGCGCGTGGTGCATAATGTGAAGCGAGGCGACCAGGAGCCGTGAGCGCTTTCCCAGCGGCATTTGGCGTATCGAGAATTTTCGCTCCCAATAGCTCCTCGATTTGTTCGCGCGGAATTCCGCCCGTTCGCAACAAAAGTGGGGTATCGCTCGTGCAATCGACAATCGTGGATTCGAGCCCAAGCGGCGTCGCACCGCCATCGAGGATGAAATCAATGCGGCCCGAAAGATCCGCGAACACGTGATCGGCAGTCGTCGGCGAAACATGACCGGAGCGGTTCGCGCTTGGCGCCACGATCGGTTTTCCGAATGCCGACATCAAGACCTGTGCTACTGGATGCTTCGGCACACGTAGAGCAACCGTGTTCAGCCCAGCGCGTGCGAGATCGCACACAATCCCGGCTTCAGGCACAACCACGGTGAGAGGTCCCGGCCAGAATTTCGTCGCAAGCTTCTCAGCAAGTGGCCCGAATTTCCCGGCTCGCCGCGCGGCGGCGATGTCTGCCACATGGGCGATCAATGGATTAAACGACGGCCGTCCCTTGGCTTCATAAAGCTTTGCGACGGCTCGTGCGTTAGTCGCATCCGCGCCGAGGCCATACACCGTCTCAGTCGGAAAAGCTGCGAGTCCACCAGCACGCAGCACCTGCACGGCTTCCGCAATTCCGGCTGCGTCGGCATTACGGAGGGTTGTTGACGTTACGGTTTTTTGCGTTTGACTCACGTTGACGATCCCGATCCGCGCGGCCACTCTCTGGCCAATGCGCCACCCGGCCGCAGCCGGAGGAATTCATGACCTATCACGCCCCCGTCGCCGATACTGTCTTCTTCCTCGAACATTGCACAAGCCTCAAACGATTTTCCGATGAAGGGAGAGTCGCCGATCTTTCGACCGATCTCGTGAAGACCGTGCTTGAAGAAGCGGGCAAATTCGCTCGCGAGGTTATCGCGCCATTGAACCGCATCGGCGATCTTTCGGGCACACCGTTCGAAAATGGCATTGTCCGCATGCCAAAAGGATGGAAGGAAACCTATCGCGCCTGGTGCGAAGCCGGTTGGAACGGGCTTAGTGCGCCAGTCGAATATGGCGGTCAGGGACTGCCCACGCTCGTGAACATGGCCTGCGTCGAATTCTGGAGCTCCGCCTGTATGGCGTGGGGCCTCGGCCCGGTACTGACAATCGCAGCGATCGAGGCGATGCACGCACATGCGAGCAAGGAGTTGAACGAAAAATATCTGCGCAAGCTCGTTTCGGGCGAATGGACTGGCACGATGCAGCTCACTGAACCACAGTCAGGCTCTGATCTCACGGTCCTGCGTACGCGCGCGACGCCGGCGGGCGATGGCACCTATCGCCTGAAGGGAACGAAAATTTTTATCAGCTACGGCGAACACGATATGACGGACAACATCATTCATTTCGTGCTCGCGCGCCTGCCCTACGCGCCACCGGGCACGAGAGGGATTTCGCTATTTCTTGTCCCGAAATTTATGGTGAAGGACGACGGTTCGCTCGGCTCGCGCAACGACGTTCGCTGCGCCGGTGTTGAACACAAGCTGGGTATTCATGGATCGCCCACCTGCACCATGGTCTATGGCGATGGCGACGGCGCCATCGGTTATCTCATCGGCGAGGAAAACAAAGGCCTCGCTTGCATGTTCACGATGATGAACAACGCGCGGCTCGCAGTGGGCATGCAAGGCGTGGCGGTTGCCGAGCGCGCGACGCAGCAGGCTCTTGCTTTTGCGCGTGAGCGAAAACAGGGACAGATGCCCGGCGCGAATGAGGGCATGAGCCCGATCATCGAGCATCCAGATGTGAAACGGATGCTGATGACTATGCGTGGACTGACATCTGCTTCGCGGGCGATTTCGTTGAAATGCGCAGACGCGCTCGACCGCGCCAAACTCCTCATGGACGCGGCCGAAAAGAAAGCGTCGTTCGAACAAGGAAACATGCTGACACCGATTGCGAAGGCGTTTTCCACTGATTCCGGAATCGAGGTCGCTTCGCTCGGCGTGCAGGTGCATGGCGGCATGGGTTTTGTTGAGGAAACCGGCGCAGCCCAACATTATCGCGATGCGCGCATCGCGGCGATTTACGAAGGCACGAACGGCATTCAGGCGATCGATCTCGTCACGCGCAAAATTGGCCAATCCGGCGGCGAAGCGTTGAGACGGGTTCTTGCCGAATACCGCGCAATCGCTGGACGCGTGAAAACATCGAGCAACAAAAATTTCGCTGCAACGGCGATATTACTCGAAGAGGGAATCAGCGTTCTCGAAGCGACATCAAAGCATTTGCTGAGCATACTTGGGACGAATCCAGTCGATGCGCTCGCGGGCGCGACCCCTTTTCTGCGGATTTTTGGCCTTGTCGCTGGCGCTGCATATTTGAGTGAAGCGGCGTTCGCTGCCGATGTTGCGCGTGTGGCCGGCGACACCGACCCCTTGCACGTTGCGCGTATTGAGACCGCGCGCTTCTTCGCAGAAAATCTACTGCCGGTCGCAAGCGGTTTGGAACGCGCCGTCATCACAGGGGCAGGCTCGGTCATGCAGTCCGAAGCCGTGTTGGTGGCCTAACATGTCGCTCAAAGGCAAAACTCTATTTATCACCGGCGCTTCGCGAGGCATTGGACTTGCGATTGCGCTCCGTGCCGCGAAGGACGGCGCCAATATTGCGGTCGCGGCGAAGACGGATCAGCCGCATCCGAAGCTGAAGGGGACTATTCACACCGCTGCCGGCGAAATTGAGAAGGCAGGCGGCAAGGCGCTTCCGATCGTCTGCAATGTGCGTGAAGAAGCTTCGGTCAGGCAATCAATAGAAAAGACCGCCACGCATTTCGGTGGCATCGATATTGTCGTGAACAACGCGTCAGCGATTCAGCTCACGCCCGTCACGCAGACCGAGATGAATCGCTTCGACCTCATGCATCAAGTCAACGCGCGCGGGACTTTCTTGGTTTCGAAATACGCGATTCCGTACCTGGAGAAGGCGGAGAACCCGCACATTCTCGCGCTATCACCACCGCTCGACATGAAGGAAAAATGGTTCGCGCCCTACACCGCCTATACCATGGCAAAGTTCGGCATGAGCATGGTGATGCTGGGCCTCTCAGGCGAGCTGCGTCCCAAGGGCATCGCCGCGAATGCGCTCTGGCCGCGAACGACGATTGCGACAGCGGCGATCGAAAACCTGCTTGGCGGCGAGCGGATGATGAAGATGAGCCGCAGGCCGGAAATTCTGGCCGACGCCGCCTACAGGATTTTCCTCAAGCCCGCGCGTGAATTTTCCGGCAATTTTCTGATCGACGACACGTTCCTTGCGTCCGAAGGCATAACGGATTTCGAGCAATACCGCATCACTCCAAATTCGGCACTAGCACCGGACTTCTTCGTGCCCGATGACATGCCCCCGCCGAAAACGGTTAATCTTGGTCCGCGCCAGAGCTAGCGTTATTGCGTGAGCGCGCGTGGCTGAGTTTTGGGCTGCGAAGCGGGGTTCAGCATCGACTCGACGATCGGCAAGAGATTCGAGACGACCACGGAATATCCCTCCGAATTTAAATGTTGAATCGGATCGAGGATCAGCGTGTATTTAGGATCCTTGTTGCCATCCTTGGAAACACCCGCGAAAAAATCTGGATAATACAGTGCGCCGTTTGCGGCAGCGATCTGTGATAAATCGAAGGTGCGAAGCCCAATCAGTAACACCTTGATATTTCGCACGCGCAGTTTCGTCACGATGGCATCGATATTAGCGCGAAGTTTTTCGGGCGCTATACCCCAGCGCAGGTCGTTGCGACCAAAATATACGATCGCGATATCAGTTCCTTCCGGCACCGCGCGATCGAGCCGCGAAAGACCCGTCGAAGAGGTGTCGCCGGAAATGCCGCTATTAAGCACGCGCACATCGTAGCCCTTGGCGCGCAACGCGCGTTCGAGCTTCGCGGGATAGGCATTCTCATTGAAGACGCGAAAACCCGCAGTATTGCTGTCGCCAAAAGCGACGATGCGCACCGGCTCCGCTGCCGCGCGGGGTGCGATGACGATCGCATCAAGCGCGAAAACTATTGTGAGGAATTTCCACCCGTTCATACCGCTCGTCCGGTCAGCAGAACCCCGCCCAATAGGGCATAATCGATTCGATCCTAAAAACATCTATATCGTTGTCTTCGAGCCCGAAAAATGGGCGCGGTCCATAGGGACCCGGTCAAATGCGGAAATATGGTGGCGCTTCGGGCGTCTGTCGCCTATTTTGTAATCATGGCGACCCTTCTTTACACCCACGAATCGAGCCTCCAGCACGTGACCCCACCGGGCCATCCCGAACGACCCGATCGGCTGCGCGCGGTCGAACACGCACTGGAAGACGAGCTTTTTTCCTTGCTCGTCCGCGTTACGGCGGAACGAGTCGAGCGTGAGGCCGTGATCCGGGTACACCCGGCGGCCTATTACGACGCGATTCACGATTCGATCCCGCCGGAGGGAAGGCTAGCACGCATCGACGGCGACACGTCGCTTTCGCACGGAAGCTGGGAGCCGATCCTCCGTGGTGCGGGTGGAGCGTGCGCGGCGGTCGATGAAGTCATGACGGGAAAAGCCTCGAATGCCTTCGTCGCGACGCGCCCTCCCGGTCATCATGCGGAGACCGCGACCGCCATGGGATTTTGCTTTTTCAATAATGCCGCGATAGCCGCGCGCCATGCGCAGGCGAAACACGGCGCGGAACGCGTCGCGATCGTCGACTTCGATGTGCATCACGGCAACGGAAGCCAGGAAATTTTCTGGTCGGATTCGACCGTAATGTATTGTTCGACACACGAAATGCCGCTTTATCCCGGCACCGGAGCTAAGTCGGAAACGGGCGCACACAACAATATCGTTAATGCGCCGCTATCGGCTGGTGATAACGGCACACAATTTCGCGAAGCGATGCAAAGCCGGATTTTACCGCGGCTCGAGTCTTTCCGGCCCGACCTCATTATTATTTCTGCCGGCTTCGACGCCCATATGCGCGATCCGCTCGCAAATTTGAATCTCATTGAGATGGATTATTTGTGGGTGACAAAGAAGATTATGGATATCGCCGGAAAGCACGCGCGGGGTCGAGTCGTTTCTGTGCTGGAAGGCGGCTACGATCTCGAAGGGCTTGCAAAATCCGTTGCGGCGCATGTCACCGCGTTAATGGAAGCGTAAAATGGCGAAGGAATCGAAAGACGTTCTTGCCGATGTCACCGCATTGCCTTTCGAAAAAGCACTAGCGGAACTCGAACAGATCGTGCAGCGGTTAGAAAAAGGTGATGTCGCGCTCGAAGAGTCGATCAAGATTTACGAGCGCGGTGAGGCGTTGAAACAGCGTTGCGATGCGTTGCTTGCCGAAGCGGAGGCGCGTGTCGAGAAAATTACGCGCGATACAAAAGGCCGGGCCAGCGGTACCGAACCGCTCGACCGGGAATAAAATCAGGGAAAGATGATTTGGTTCCTTGTAAGAGATGCGAGGCCAGGCGTCGTACGTTCCGACGAGACCGTGCCAGACGAAACCCAGTAATACCCTTTGCCAGCATAATGTTCTCGTTTGTAGGGAAAGCAGAAGGTGTCACTCCCTTCCACGTTGCGTGCCTTAGGTGCATTGTGTAAGCCTCACAAATGTTTGGTTAAATTGACGGAACGTAACCATGACGGTAAAGACACCCCTTCTCGACACGGTTTGTCTGCCCGCCGACTTGCGCAAGCTTTCGCCTGCGCAGCTACGGCAGGTTGCAGATGAATTGCGTCAAGAAACCATCGACGCCGTTTCCGTCACGGGCGGCCACCTCGGAGCCGGGCTCGGTGTCATCGAACTTACGGTCGCACTGCATTACGTGTTTGATACCCCGCGCGACCGGCTTGTGTGGGACGTCGGTCACCAGACTTATCCGCATAAAATTCTCACCGGTCGCCGCGACCGCATCCGCACTCTTCGACAGGGTGGCGGATTGTCCGGGTTTACCAAGCGCGCCGAAAGCGAATACGACACCTTCGGCACGGCGCACTCTTCGACCTCGATCTCGGCCAGCCTCGGGATGGCGGTTGCCCGCGATCTGAAGGGTGAAAAATTCAATGTCGTATGTGTAATCGGTGATGGCGCGATGTCCGCCGGCATGGCGTACGAGGCGATGAATAACGCCGGCGCTATGAAGACGCGTCTGATCGTAATCCTAAATGACAACGACATGTCGATCGCACCGCCGGTCGGCGCCATGTCTGCTTATCTCGCGCGCAGACTCACCGGCCGCACGTTTTCCCGCATGCGCAAATTTGGGGAATGGACCGCGGAACGTTTACCGAAGAGAATGGCACAGCTCATTCGTCGCGCCTTCGAGCATTCGCTCGGATTCATTACCGGTGGAACGTTGTTTGAGGAATTGGGTTTTGATTATGTCGGGCCGATCGACGGGCACAATCTAGATCATCTGTTACCGGTGCTAAATAACGTTCGCGATAACGAAAATAGACCGACGCTTGTTCACGTCGTGACGAAAAAAGGTCACGGCTATCCGCCCGCGGAAGCGTCTGAGGATAAATATCACGGCGTCGTCAAATTTGACGTCAAAACCGGTGCACAAAGGAAATCGAAGGTCGCGGCTCCTTCTTACACCAAAGTTTTTGCTGAAAGTCTTGTCAAGGAAGCGCGGAAGGACGACAAAATCGTTGCAATTACGGCGGCGATGCCATCGGGTACCGGCCTCGATCTCTTTGCGCAAGAATTTCCGCGCCGCTGTTTCGACGTTGGCATTGCCGAGCAACATGCCGTTACTTTTGCTGCGGGTCTAGCAACTGAGGGCTTCAAGCCGTTCGCGGCGATTTATTCGACCTTCCTGCAGCGAGCCTACGATCAGGTCGTCCACGACGTAGCAATCCAGAAGCTACCCGTACGCTTCGCCATTGATCGTGCGGGCCTCGTCGGCGCAGACGGGCCGACCCACGCCGGCTCTTACGATATTGCGTTTCTTAGCTGTCTACCGGATTTTGTGGTGATGGCGGCCGCCGACGAAGCCGAGCTCGTGAATATGGTGGCGACGGCGGCAGCGATCGACGATCGACCATGCGCTTTTCGCTATCCGCGCGGCGAGGGAACGGGCGCCGCAATGCCGGTCGAAGGCAAGCCGCTGGAGATCGGCCGCGGGCGTATTTTGCAGCAAGGCAATTCAGTGGCGATTTTGTCTTTTGGCGCGCGGCTGGCGGAATGTCTGACTGCGGCGAGAGAACTTGCGACCCATGGAATTTCAGTTACCGTTGCGGACGCACGTTTTGCCAAGCCGCTCGACCGGGATCTTGTGCTGCGCCTCGCACGTGAGCATGAGGTATTGCTGACCGTGGAAGAGGGTTCGGTTGGTGGCTTCGCGAGCCACGTCCTAGAATTGTTAGCGGGCGTGGGTGTGCTCGATCAGGGTTTGAAGATTCGGCCGATGGTGCTGCCCGACGTATTTCTCGATCAGGATTCACCTTCCGCAATGTATGCTCGCGCCGGGCTCGACGCCAAAGGTATTGTTGCGCAGGCGCTTGCAGCTTTGGGCCGGACGCAGGATGCGCGAATGCTTGCGGGGCTCCGCCGTTAGCGTTGCCTGATACAGGCCTTCTCGAACGCCTCGCCCTTTGGCGAGATCGACTTCAGTGACAGACCGGTCGTTCGTCCTGGAACTTCCAATACGATCGAATCGCCGCGAAACAGATTAAAAAGCCGCGGGGTCACCTTGGTCGTGCCGCCGATATCGACGGCGTTCGCGTTCTTGTCGTTTGGGAGAGCTGTCGCTGCGACTTCAAGCCGTACCGGTCCGTTGCTGAGGCGGAGTCGCGCCGCGTCTCCGCTTTTCATGCCTTTGGCGGAGACATTGAAGGCGATGATGCGTACGAGGCCAGCACCGACGTCACATGAAAACGAAATGGAAGGTTCTTCACCACTCGGCCTGGCAAATAAAAGTGTCGGCCGTCCCGCCTCACGGGCGAGCTGCCATATGCGCGTATCGTGGAGGATCTTCGCTTCTCGTTTCTTTTTCGCGGCGTCGAGTGCGCGTTCTCGTGCCGTCATCTTTCGCTCGACGTGTGGAAGTTCTTTGCGCGGCGCTACGTTCCTCGTGGCATCGGGCACGACTTGCGCGGCAAGCCATCCAGGCGCCGTGGTCGAACCCACAAAGATGGCCAACGCAAGGATGAGCGGTGCGTGGCGCAAGGGGCGCCGCATCATTATCTCCATGGATCAAGCGAAAGGCGGTTCCGATCCGCCTGCGATCATCTAGCATTAGTGATCCGCCGGATCAATTTTTCTTGGCAGTGACTAGGCTTCGTGCCTGATATTGGGTCGGGAGTGTTTGCCAGATGACAAAGATGCGCGCCGATCGACTACTGGTGTCATTAGGCTTGGCCGAAAGCCGTGCGCGTGCGCAGGCGGCTATCGAAGCGGGATTCGTCACGGCGAACGGAGTTGCCGTGAAGAAGGCGTCCCAAATGCTCGCGAAGGACGCGAAACTCCGTGCCAGGCCCGCCCACCCTTATGTTTCACGCGGCGGCGTAAAGCTCGCGGCGGCGCTCGATTGGTTCAGCATCGACCCCTCAGGGAAAATTTGCCTCGATCTCGGTGCCTCTACTGGCGGCTTCACCGAGGTATTGCTGCTGCGCGGTGCCCAGCGCGTTTTCGCGGTCGACGTCGGGAGGGATCAACTTCACCCGACGCTCCGCGGTCGTCGTGATATCGTTTCGCTGCAAGGCACGGATGCGCGTGAGCTGGATCGAAAACTGGTGCCGGAGCCAATTGATCTTCTGACTGCCGATATAAGTTTCATCTCCATGAAGCTCATTCTGCCTTCGTCACTGAAGCTTACAGCATCCCGCGCCGATTTGATCGCGCTGATCAAGCCGCAGTTCGAAGCCGGGAGAAAACATGTGCGCAAAGGAATTGTGCGCAATAGCGAAGTGCAACTAGACGTTTGCTTCGACATCGCAAAATTTATCGAAAAACTTGGCTGGCGCGTTCGCGGCATCATGGAATCACCGATCAAAGGCGGGGATGGCAATCGCGAATTTCTGATCGGGGCCGCGCGTGTCTGAGAAAATCGAGCGCATAACGATTGATCGTCTTGGCCATCAGGGCGATGGCATCGCGAAGGAGGCGGAAAGTTCCGTTTATGTGCCCTATACGCTGCCTGGCGAGACGGTCGAAATCGAGCGCACGGGGATACATGCGAAGTTACGAGACATACTCTCACCGAGTCCCGAGCGTATCGCGCCAGTCTGTCAGCATTTCGGCGTTTGCGGCGGCTGCGCCGTCCAGCACTGGCGGCACGAAAAATATCTGGAGTGGAAACGCGGGCTTGTCGAAACGGCGCTTTCCCGCGAGAGGGTCCATACAGTAGTCGGCGAAATCATCGACGCCCACGGTGATGGACGCCGGCGCGCGGTGCTGCATGCACGTCGCACAGGAAAAACGCTCACTGTCGGATTTGCCGGGCGGCGCTCGCATACGATTATTGCGATCGATCGGTGTCCAATCCTAGCCCCCACACTCGCTCACGCGATTCCGGTTACATGGAAAATCGCGGAAGCGCTAAACATAAACGGCAAGCCAATTGATATTCAGCTGACCGCTACAGAAGCGGGACTCGATATTGACGTGCGCGGATCCGGCCTGCTCGATGCCAAAACGATCG
>Ga0209048_10000018_pt1 | contig 137690 bp, 109 predicted proteins | sample FrelakmetCRP12CR_FD_187146 | JGI IMG/M metagenome (GOLD analysis project Ga0209048, IMG submission 187146) | Freshwater lake sediment microbial communities from the University of Notre Dame, USA, for methane emissions studies - CRP12 CR (SPAdes)... | ecosystem: Environmental > Aquatic >...
ACGGCTGCGGCGAGGGCCGGCCCTGGGGGCCGCATTGCACTCTGTACCCGTCCCCGACCGGCACGCCAGTGGTAACCTTCATTCATCCGGGGGGCCACCAATTCCCGGCCGACGTGCCGCCGGTGATCGTGAAGTTTTTCAAAGAACACCCGCAGCCGTGATCGGACCTGCACGGATAAATGAAAGCTGCTGATTTCGCGGATCATGCGGAAGAAGAGGGCCTGAAGGACAACACCGGTTGTCGATGATTTCGTGGGTTGGCATATTCTATTCCCGTGGAGTTAATGTTTCAGTCTCACGACCGGTTTCCCCGCTTGGATGCTGAAGCAACAGGCTCTCTCGCAAGAGTAGCCGGGGTGGTCGTATGTCCGTTTCATAAACTCATTCCTCGCTGGCTTTGCTCCGCGCGTCAACGCCGGGATGAAAGCCGAACAGGCGCAGCTTCGCCGCCACATGGTCTTCGCGCCCAATGGCGACCGTACGGTCAGAAACGCTGACGCGCGCAAGCAAAGTCAGTTCTGAAGTATATTCAAAACTGCCTGCTGCCGCTCGCCTGGCGCCATGCCCCACCCCGGTTATTTCGTGGAAAACGTGCCCATATTATATGGGCAGCGGAAAATACCACCTGATTTTCCGGGCAAGTCTGGCTCTGACCTGCGCTTCATCCCGCACGGATGGCCTCAACAGAAATTAATCCGTTGTGGCCGGCGGGGCGGCGTGCTACATTTTTGTCGTATGAAGGAGTTGCTGATCGCCCTGGCCCAGGTGAACTTCGGCGTCGGCGCGCTGAACGCCAACGCAGACCGGATGTTGCGCGCGGCTGCCGCGGCGGCCGCTCAGGGCGCGGGGTTGATTGTCTTTCCGGAGATGGCGCTGTCGGGCTATCCGCCGGAGGACCTGGTTCTGAAGCGCCATTTCCTGGCGGACGGCGAGGCGCAACTGGCCCGGCTGGCGCGCGAGCTGCCCCTGGAGCCGGCCGTGATCGTGGGCTGTCCGCGGGCGGAGGGCGACGTGATATACAACACCGCCGTGGTGTTCCGCGGGGGGCGGATCGCGGCGACCTACCGGAAGATGCTGCTGCCAAACTACGGCGTGTTCGACGAAAAACGCGTCTTCGCAGCCGGCACGCGGGCGCTGGGGCTGGAGCTGGATGGGTGGCGGATCGGCCTGCACATCTGCGAGGATTCCTGGGTGCTCAATGGCGCGCCTTGCCGCCGGCAACGGCAGGCAGCGCCGGATCTGCTGGTCAACATCTCGGCTTCCCCGTATCACCGCGGCAAGCTGCAGCAGCGCGAGACGGTGTTGGGCCGCGTGGCCGCCCACGTCGGCGCTCCGGTGGCCTATTGCAATCTCGTGGGCGGCCAGGATGAGCTGGTGTTCGACGGCGCCAGCCTGGCGCTGACGCCCGACGGCCGCGTCCTGGCGCGCGCCCGGCAATGCGCGGAAGACCTGCTGTGGGTCGCCCTGCCCCCGCCGGCCCGCCCGTCCGCTGCGGCGCGACCGGCGCCGGCCGACCTGGTGGAGGAAGTGGCGCTCGGGGCGCTGCCGGCCCGGACGGCCGCTGCGCCGCCGCTCCGCGTGACGCCGCCGCTGGAGGACCTGGCGGAAGTGTACGCCGCGCTGGAACTCGGCTTGCGCGATTATGTGGACAAGAACCGCTTCCAAGAGACCATCGTTTCGCTCAGCGGCGGGATTGACTCCGCGCTGGTCGCCACCCTGGCAGTGGATGCGCTGGGCGCGCCGCGGGTCCATGGGGTGACGCTGCCCTCGCGCTTCTCGTCCGCGGCGACCTTGGATGACGCCCTGCGGCTGGCCAAGCAACTGGGCGTGGACTGCCGGACCATCGCCATGGAGCGCCTGCATCAGGCCTTCCTGGAGGAGCTGGCGCCGGTCTGGCCGGGCCGCGAACCTGATGCGACGGAGGAAAACCTCCAGGCCCGCATCCGCGGCACGATCGTCATGGCGCTGTCCAACAAATTCGGCTGGCTGGTGCTGACCACCGGGAACAAGAGCGAAATCGCCACCGGATACTGCACGCTCTACGGCGACATGGCCGGGGGCTTTGCCGTGCTCAAGGACGTGCCCAAGACGCTGGTCTTCGATCTGGCGCGCTGGCGCAACCGGCAGGGCCCGCCGCCGATCCCGGAATCCATCATCGCCCGCCCGCCCAGCGCCGAGCTGCGCCCTGGCCAGCAGGACAGCGACTCGCTGCCGCCCTACGACGTGCTGGATCCGATCCTGGAACGCTATATCGAACGGGATTGGTCCGCCGAGCAGATCATCGCCGTGAGCGGCGAGGCCGCCACCGTGCGGCGCGTCATCGCCCTTGTGGATCGGAGCGAATACAAGCGGCGGCAGGGCGCGCCCGGCATCAAGATCACCCCGCGGGCGTTCAGCCGCGACCGCCGCATGCCGATCACCAACCTGTACAACGAGCAGCTTGTCCGATCACCGGCCAACGAGGAAGTGTCATGAACGCCATGTCCAGCAAACCGGAAGACCAACGCCGGATCCAGGAGCTCCCCCTGCTCTACCGCGTCAGCCAGATTCTCGACCAGAGCCTCGACATGCGCGAGGTCGTCAGCCCCGTGCTGGAGTCACTGGCGGAATACCTGGACATGAAATTCGCCACGCTGACCCTGCTAAACCGCAAGACCGGCGACATTCTGATCGAGGCGGCGCACGGCCTGTCGCCGCAGCAGGCCCGGCGCGGGCGGTACAAGCTCGGCGAGGGGGTCACCGGCCAGGTGGTGCTGACCGGCAAGCCGATGATCATCGCCAAGACCAGCGAGTCGCCGTTGTTTCTCGACCGGACCAGCCGCGGCAAACGGCCCGACACATCGTTCATCTGCGTGCCCATCAAGGTGGAGCAGGAGGTGGTCGGCGCCTTGAGCGTGGACCGGTCCCATGCCGCTGCGGAGGTCCTGGGCGAGGATGCCCGCCTGCTGGAGATCCTGGCCTCGATGATCGCGCAGGCGGTCCGGCTGCGCCGCACGGCCCAGGAGGAGCAGGAGCGGCTGTCCGCGGAGAACGAGCGGCTGCGCGCGGAATTGCGCGAGCGCTTCCGCCCGTCGAACATCGTGGGCAACTCGCACGAGATGCAGATGGTCTACGACCAGATCGCGCAGGTCTGCAAGAGCGCCGCCACCGTCCTGATCCTCGGCGAGACGGGCACGGGCAAGGAGCTGGTGGCCCAGGCGATCCATTACAACAGCGACCGGGCCAACAAGCCGTTCATCAAGGCGCACTGCGCCGCGCTTCCGGAAAGCGTGATCGAGAGCGAGCTGTTCGGTCATGAAAAGGGCGCCTTCACCGGCGCCATCGGCGAGCGCAAGGGCCGCTTCGAGCTGGCCAGCGGCGGCACGCTGTTCCTCGACGAGATCGGCGATATTCCGCTCGCCATCCAGATCAAGCTGCTGCGCGTGCTGCAGGAGCGCGAGTTCGAACGCGTCGGCGGCACCAGCACCATCAAGGTCAATGTCCGCCTGATCACCGCCACCAACCGCGACCTGCAGGCGCTGGTCCAGCAGGGCAAATTCCGCGAGGACCTCTTCTATCGGCTGCACGTGTTCCCCATCTATGTGCCGGCCCTGCGTAAACGCAAGGCGGACATCGTCCTGCTGGCGGATTATTTCCTGGAAAAATACGCCCGGCAGAACCACAAGCCGGTGCGGCGGCTGTCCAGCGCGGTGATTGACATGCTGATGAGCTACCACTGGCCGGGCAACGTGCGGGAGTTGGAGAATTGCATTGAACGCGCCGTGCTGGTGGCCGAGGGCGACGTGATCCATCCCTACCACCTGCCCCCCACCCTCCAGACCGCCGAGGCTTCCGGCGTGGTTACGCCGGGGAACCTGAAGGGCCTGGTGGACGCCTACGAGCGCGACCTGATCTGCGACGCGTTGAAATCCGCGCGCGGCAACATCGCCCGGGCCGCCCGTGCTCTGGGAAGCACGCAGCGTATCCTCGGCTACAAAATCAACCAGTTCCGGATCGACATCAAGAAATACAAGGCCTGAGTCGGTGGAAACCTGGCTCATGCACCGCTGGTGGCTTTACTCGCCGGTGCTTGAAATCGTGAGCGTCTCGTTTTCATCCACGGTCTTACTCTTGGCCACGCCGCCGAACGTATAATTGACCTGCAATTTCTTGACGGTGCCCTCGGCAGGGTCGCCGAAGTTGTCGTTGTTCGCCTCGACGCTGAGAGCGTTATCCTTCACCATGGCGGCGACTTTTTCCGTTACGTCCGTCTTGTCTCCATCGGGAAGGTCGCCATAGACGGCTTTGACGATGACCAATTTCTTGGCCGCCGTTTGATCCTCGGCGTGTGCAGGGAAGGCGATCAGGCCGATCAGCACCGCGCCGGCAGCGATCAACATCATTGAAATAGCGAGGTTTTTGAAACGATACATGGCAACTCCTTTTGTTTTCCTTTTTTGTTTTTTTGACTTCGGCCCACCACCCTGGTGAATCAACCGTCAGGACTCTAGCGTGTCTCTGAATAGCTGTCAAGCCTGGCTGTTAGGCTGATCAGCCCATAACAAAAAACCATCCGGCCGGATGGTTTTTTGTTATGCGCCGGCGGTGTTTCCGGCTGAACCTGGCGTTTTTTATGCAGCGAAAAGCTTGTTTTCGGAGTTGCCGGCCCTATAGTGCCGCGCAGGAAAACGAAGCGGGCGGCCCGATGCTGAAATCCTTGTTTCAAAAGATATCGCCGGCACTGATTGTCAAGGAGGCCAAGGCGCCCAAGCGTCAAGCCTCGGAGCACGAGCAACGCCTGGCAGAGGTTTGCGCGCTGCCGGCGGCCGAAACGCTGCAACGGTTGGGCGTGACCGAGCGCGGGCTGGGTGCAGACGACATCGCGGCGCGGCGCAAGGCCCACGGGCCGAACGAAGTCGGCGGCAAGAAACGCACCGGCGCCTTGATGGACATGGCACGGCGGTTCCGCAATCCGCTGGTGATCCAACTGCTGGTGATCATAATCGTCTCGCTGATTGTGTCGCCGGATGATCTCGGTTCGCCGATCGTCGTGGGCATCATGGTGTTCCTGAGCGTGGTGCTGGCCCATTTTCAGGAAAGCCGCTCGAACCGCGCGGTGGAAAAATTGCGCGAGATGGTGCAAACCACGGTGGTCGTCATCCGTGACGGGGCCGAAGCGGAGGTCAACTTTTCCGAGCTGGTGCCGGGCGACGTCGTCGTGCTGCACGCCGGCGCGATCATCCCGGCGGACCTGCGGTTGATCAGTTCGAAGGATTTCTATGTCGGCCAGTCGGCGCTGACGGGCGAATCCATGCCCGTGGAGAAGAGCGCCGAGCCGTGCGCGCCGGCCGGCCGCGGCACGATCGAGCTGAGCAACGCCTGTTTCCAAGGCAGCACCGTGCTCAGCGGCGCGGCGCGGGGCGTGGTGGTGCTGACCGGCGCCCAGACGTATTTCGGCGCCATCTCCGCGCGGCTGGCGGACCAGCAGGTGCAGACGAGTTTCGATCGCGGCATCGCCGGGTTTACCTGGCTGATGATCCGCTTCATGGTCGTGATGGTCAGCGCCGTGTTCCTGATCGTCGGCCTGACCAAGCACAACTGGCTGGAGGCGCTCCTGTTCGCCCTCTCCGTGGCGGTCGGCCTGACGCCGGAAATGCTGCCGATGATCGTCACGGTGAACCTGTCCAAGGGCGCGCTGGCGATGTCGCGCAAGAAGGTGATCGTCAAGCGGCTCAACGCGATCCAGAACTTCGGCGCCATGGACATCCTGTGCTCGGACAAAACCGGCACGCTGACGCAGGACCGCGTGGTGCTGGAAAAGTACGTGGACGTGACCAACCGGCAGAGTGAGGACGTGCTGCGCTATGCCTACATGAACAGCTATTACCAGACGGGCCTGCGCAACCTGCTTGACCGCGCGATCCTGGCGCACTCCGACCTCGACGTGGAGCGGAGCTGCCCGAAGGTGGACGAGATCCCCTTCGACTTCCAGCGCCGGTGCATGTCTGTGGTGATCGATTACGAGGACGCCCACGTGCTGATCTGCAAGGGGGCCGTCGAAGAGGTGTACAAGGCCTGCGACCGCTACCAGGTGGATGAAGAAATCAATCCGCTGATTGACGTGATCAAGAGCGACCTGATGGAGGAATACGAGGCCCTCAGCGCCGACGGTTACCGCGTCCTCGCCATTGCCTACAAGGAATTCCCCAAGGAGAAGAAGGTTTTTTCCGTCGCCGACGAAAGCCAGATGATCTTGCTCGGCTACATTGCGTTCTTCGATCCCCCGAAAGATTCCACGGCGCATGCCATCGAGCTGTTGCACAAGAGCGGCGTGGGCGTCAAGGTGCTGACCGGCGACAACGCGCTGGTCACGCGCAAGGTCTGCCACGATGTCGGGCTCAACGCCGGCACGATCATCACCGGCGATCAACTGGCGGGTTTGACCGCCGCGCAGTTGGAGGAACTGGCGGAACGCACCACGGTGTTCGCCCGGCTCTCACCGGCCCAGAAGGACGACCTCATCCAGGCGCTGCAGCGGCGCGGCCACGTGGTCGGCTACCTGGGGGACGGCATCAACGACGCGCCCTCGCTTAAAACCGCGGACGTGGGCATCTCGGTGGACTCGGCCGTGGACGTGGCCAAGGAATCGGCGGACATCATCCTGCTGGAAAAAAACCTGCTGGTGCTGGAAGACGGCATCATCGAGGGCCGGCGCGTATTCAGCAACATCATCAAGTACATCCGCATGGGTGCCAGCAGCAACTTCGGCAACATGTTCAGCGTCGTCGGCGGCAGCTATTTCCTGCCCTTTCTGCCGATGGCGTCCAGCCAGATCCTGCTCAACAACCTGCTCTATGACTTCTCCCAAGTCGGCATCCCCACCGACCGCGTGGACGAGGAATTCCTCCTGCAGCCGCGCCAGTGGAATATCGGCAACATCAAGAAATTCATGATCTTCATCGGACCGATGAGCTCGATCTTTGACTATGCCACCTATTTCCTCATGCTCTACTTCTTCAACAGCATCCTGTTCTCCGCCCCCGCGACGACGCCCACGCTGAAGGCGCACTACGAACAGCTTTTCCACACTGGCTGGTTCGTCGAGTCGCTGCTGACCCAAACGATGATCGTGCACATCATCCGCACCCGCAAGATCCCGTTCCTGCAAAGCCGCGCCAGCCTCGGCCTGATGTTCACCACGCTGGCCGTCATGGCCGTCGGCGTCTGGCTGCCCTACTCCCCGTTCGCCCATTTCCTCGGCTTCGTGCCGCTGCCCGCAGTTTACTGGTTGTGGATCGCCGGCTTTCTGCTGACGTATGCGGTGTTGACGCACTTCGTCAAAGTCTGGTTTTATAAGCGGTACGGAATCAACTGATGATGAAAACGCTTTTAGCCGCCTTGGAAGAAGGCCGCCTGATCGAGCTGCCGGAGAACAACAAAGACCAGGCGCTTCAGATCCTTGGCAGTCTGATTGAGGCCGTGCCCGGCATCAAAGCCGGCACCCAAGTAGTCGAATCCGTACTGGCGCGCGAACGCGCCGCCAATACAGCGCTGGGGTTCGGCTGGGCCTGTCCGCATGCGCGCACCTCGGCCGAGGGCGAACTCCTCTGCGCCATCGGCTGGAGTCCGGCCGGGATTGATTATGGCGCGCCCGATGGCCGGCCCGTGCGTCTGGTGGTCATGTATTACATCCCCGACACCCAGAAAAACGCGTACCTCAAGGAAATTTCCGCGCTCGCCCGCGTCATCCATAAGCCGGAGGGACTCCTGCCGCTGGACCAGGCCCCCGATCTCAACACGGTGCGTATCCGCCTGCTCGATATCATTTCCGCCGCGATGGAAACCGACGGCCCCGAGGCGCGCGCCCGCATGATCCGGCTCGAAGCCAAACAGGCCGCCGCCAGCGGCGTTGTCTGGCCGGCGCAAATCATCCCTTTCACCCTGTTGGCCCGGCCGGGCCAGGCGCCGATCATCCTGGCGCTGGACCGCGACATTGTCGCCCAGCTCGAAGCCGCTGCCGAGTTGCCCGCCCTGCTGGCCAAGCAGGGGCAGGCCGATGTCGCCGGCTACCGCGTCCTCGCGCGCCACACCATGGCCTATCAACCCGACCGTGTCCTTTACGAATGCCTCGCGCTCAAGCAGCCCAACGGCGCGGCCAGCCCCGCGCCTGCGCCGACCGCCGGCACTGGCCCGTCGGCCTAACGCCCTCCTCAGGCCTCGGGATCCTGCCGGTACGGCGCCCATTCCGGCTCGTTGGCAAAAATCCAGCGGTAATAATCCTGCCCTTGCAACTGCACGGCGGCGGCTTCATCCACGATGACCTGGCAGTGCGGATGCAGTTGCAGGGCGGAGGCGGTGACCATGGCCGTGAGCGGCCCCTCCACGGCTCGCGCCAGGATGTCAGCTTTGCCCGCGCCGGTGACCAGGACCAGGCAGTGCTGCGCTTCAAGAATCGTGCCCACGCCCATGGTCAACGCGCGGCGCGGCATGCGCTCCGGATCACCGCCGCACAGCGCCGCATTCTGCGCCAGCGTGGCCGGTGTCAGCGCCTTCGGCCGCGTGCGGGAGCGCAGGGCGGAGAGCGGCTCATTGAAGCCAATGTGCCCGTCGCGCCCCAGTCCCAGCAGTTGCAGGTCAATCCCGCCGGCTTCGCGGATCAGACGCTCGTATCGGGCGCACTCGGCCGCCACATCCTCGGCCATGCCATCGAGCAACCGCGTGCGCGCGGGGCTCAGGTTCACCCGGCTGAAAAGCAGACGCCGCATGTATTCATGGTAGGACCAGGGGTGGTCCGCGGGCAGGCCGATGTACTCGTCCAGGTTGAACGTGGCGCACTGCGAAAAATCCAGCCCGGCCTGCTGATGCAACGCCACCAGTTCGGCGTACACCTGCTCCATGGTGCGCCCCGTGGCCAGGCCCAGCACCAAGGTGGGCTTGGCGCGCAACGCGCCCGCCACGAGCCGCGCCGCCAGCCGTGCAGCGCGCCCGGCAGTGGGGCGGATGATCACTTCCATGCCGCCACCTTCTCCACCACCTCCGCTTTGAATTCGTCCGCCAGCCGCGCCAGGTAATCCACCAGAGACAGCGTGGGATCCCTGAGCAGCGGCATCAGGTCCAGCGCCAAGGTCAGCATGCCGGCCTGATCCACGTCGTGCGACGCGAAAAAAGTCGCCTGCGCCCGCCGCCGTCCCAGCACAGCCAGGTCATAGCGCTTGCCGCCGGAAATCTGGGAGTCAAAGACACCGGACAGCGCGGCGGCCAGGTTTTCGCGGCCGCTGACATCCAACAGCACCTTGCGTGCGTCTGGCAGCCAATCCAGGTCGCGCCAGATTTCGCACCCGAGCACGCGCTCCGGGCGCTGTTCCGGCGGCAGCGCGCGCAACGCGGCGAGGACGGTTCCCGCCACCGCCACATGCGTGTCGTGCTTGTCCGCCGGATTGTGCGTATAGACCACTCGCGGGCGGGTCGCGCGCAGAATGGATTCCAGGTCGTTGCGCAGGGCTGCCTGGGCCGGATCTTTCACGGTGGCGCTGGGATGATCAAGCTGGATCATCGCGCCATAGCGGCCCACGCAGGCGGCCGCGCGCTGCTCCGCGCGCCGCACGGCGCGCATGCGCTCGTCGGTGTACTCCGCATACACGCCGGCGCGCGGGCTGCCCGCGCCGTTGGTGCAGGTCACGCCGCAAAACGCGCGATCCGTCCGGCCGAAACACTCCGCGATGCCGTGAAACGCCATGAATTCCAGGTCGTCCTGATGCGCGCCGACGCCCAGGTGCGTGGTGCGCGCCAGCGCCGCGGCCGGCGCGGTTCCGTCGGGCACAAACACTTCCGCGGTGGCGCTGGTCAATGTCATGGTCCGCTCCGTTGCAGCACCGGCAGGCTGGCGGCAGCGACCGCCTGTCCCACGCGGCGCGCGCGTTCATCCGGCAGGCAGATCCGCACCCGCGCCGCCAAGTCCGGGGATTCCGCGCGCAATACCGCCTCGGCCCGCGCGCGTATGATGTCGCCGCCCGCCCCGGAGGTCACGCGACCCAGCAGGAGCAGATGGTCGAAATCGTTGAATTCGCGATACCAAGGCACGGTGTAGCCCAGGTAGACGCCGATCGTTTCAAAAATCCGCCGCGCCCGTTCATCCCCCGCCGCCAGGCGCGCTTGAACAGCCTGTAGCCGCGCGGGTAGCGGCTGATCGTCGGGGAACGCGAAACCCGCCGCGGGCGCCAGCCGGTTGACGGCTTGTTGGGAAAAGTACAGCGCCCCCACGCCCGCATCGCCCGACCACTCATCCACGCCGGCGCCGGGGTTCATATCCACTGGCGCAAAGGCCAGCTCCGTGAGACGGCCGGTCAATCGGCTTTGCCGATCGAGGAAGCCGCCGGCCTCGCTGGAACCCATGGCCACGCCCAGGATCGCCTGCACGCCCAGCGACAGGGCGCCGGCCAGCGCCGCCACGTCGCCGTCGTTGGCCACCGCCAGCGGCACCTGCCACTCCCGCTGCAAGCGCAGAAAAAGGTCCTGCGCCTCGGCATACCGCTCCGGCGGTACTGCGCGAAAGAGCGACGCCACCATGATCCGGTTGTCCACCACCACGCCGGCCGTGCTGCCGCCGATGGCGTCCACGCGGGGCAGATGCGCGGCCGCCTGCCGCAGCCCGGCCTGGATGATGCGGTAGTGATAGTCCGGGTCGCTCTGGCTGCGCGGGGTCCACGGCACCTCGGCGCTGAACACCGCCACGCCGTCTTGCACCGCGCTGACCTTCAAATCACTGGCGCCAAGATCGAAACCGAGGCGGCAACCCTCCAGATGACCACCCAGGGTCAAGCCGGCATCCCGCGCCGCGGGCATTTCCTCCGGACGTACCATGGCCACCGTCATGGGCCGTCCATACACCCGCTGCATGATGGCGGCGTCGAAGGCACGCCGGCCCTGGGCACTATATTCCGCCTGGAGCCGCCGGCACAGGCCTTCCGGCCCGGCCAAGAGCAAACGCCAGCCGCCGGCTGACCAGAGCAGAAACTTGACGACCCGCTCGGCCAGGCGGAAGACGACCTCTTCCCCGGCCGTGGCGGGTGGCAGCAACAGGTCATACCGCGCCACACAGCCGCCATCACGTTCCCAGGCCAGGGCCAGCGTCGCGCCGCCGCGGGCCTGCGCGGCACGCGCCGCCGTCACGTCCAGGATCACCGCCCGAAAAGCAGGATCCAACGGCGCGCTGGGATGTTCTGGCATGGCGGTATCCGGCATGATGCACTCCACTTTTGGGACGCTACCAAATCGCCGGCACGGGTCAATCCTCAACCTGATTGTACCAAAGCCGGCGCGCCGCGCCGGAATGCCGGAACTGTGAAAAAATGCCTGACGGCAGGGAGACGATCAGGGTATAAAGAAGCCCGCCGGCGGCGCGGTGGGCGGCCGTGGTCCGCCGCGCTGTTGCAGCGCGGCGCAGGAGTCAAAGCATGAATTCACGAGAACGGGTGTTGACGGCCTTCGCGCACCGGGAACCGGACCGCGTCCCCTGCTGGTGCGGCGCCTCGCCGGAATTCTGGACCAAGGCCAAGCGGGAGTTGCGCATCGCGGATGACGAAGCACTGCGGGTGCGGCTGGGCGATGACTTCCGCCGGGTGACCGCGCGCTACGCGGGCCCCGCACCGCGGCTCTCGTCCGGCGCGACCACGCGCACCGTCTTCGGCGTCGAGCGGCACGGCCAGGGGTACGGCCAGCCGATGTCCCATCCCCTGGCCGACGTGCCGCTGGCGCAGATCCCCGCATATGCTTGGCCCAAGCCGGATTGGATGGACGTCTCGCATATCCGCGCAGAGGCGCTGGCTTGGGGCCGGCAGTATGCTGTCCTCGGCGGCGACTGGTCCCCGTTCTGGCACGACGCGATTGACCTGCTGGGCATGGAGAACATGTACTTCAAGATGTACGACGAGCCGGAACTGGTGGACGCCGTGCTGCAGCACCTGGTGGATTATTATGCCGAAGTCAGCCGGCGCATTTTCGAAGCAGCGGGCGATGCCCTGGACATTTTCTTCATCGGCAACGATTTCGGCGGTCAGACGGGCCCCCTGCTCAGCCCCGCCCAATTCGAGCGCTTCATGGTGCCGCACCTCCGGCGGTTGACCCGGCTGGGCCACGACTACGGACTCCTGGTGCAACTGCACTGCTGCGGCGGTTTCGAGCCACTGATCCCGGCCATGATCGAGGCCGGGCTCGACGGCCTCCACGCCATCCAGCCCTGTTGCGGCGGCATGGACCTGGCCGCGCTCAAGACGCGGTATGGCGCGCAAATCCTTTTCAATGGCGCCATTGACTCGCACCACGTGCTGATCAACGGCACGCCGGAATTCGTCCGGCGGCAAACGCGCGCGGTGCTGGACATCATGGCGCCCGGCGGCGGCTACGTCGCCGGCGCGAGCCACGACACGATCCTCGAGGAGACGCCCGTCGCCAACGTCGTCGCCATGTTTGATACCGTGCGCGAGTACCGCCGAGGGTGAAATCTGTTGTCACGCGCGCCGGCATTTTCTACACTCTCAAAAAACCAACCAAGGGAGGTTCCGTATGGCGAAGATCAAGGAAATCACGCTGAAGCAACTGAACCCGCGGTCATTCATCGACCAACAGATCCAGGAGCTGCGGCGCACCGTCGGCAACGGCCTGGCCGTCAACGCGCTCTCCGGCGGCGTCGATTCCTCCACCGTCACCATGCTGGCCCATCGTGCGCTCGGCCCACAGCTCAAAACCTATTTCATCGATCACGGCCTCATGCGCGCGGGCGAGCCCCAGCGCGTGGCGGCGCTGTTCCGGAAAATGGGCGTCCCCGTCACGCTGGTGGACGGACGCCAGGAATTCTTCAGAGCCCTCAAGGGCAAGGTGGACCCCGAGAAGAAGCGCCAAGCCATCACGGACGCCTTTTACCAGGACGTGTTTGGCAAGCTCGTGCGCACCAGCAAGGCCCGGTTCCTCCTGCAGGGAACGATCTATACCGACGTGGAAGAGACCGTGGCCGGCATCAAGCGCCAGCACAACATCCTGGCCCAACTGGGCATCGACACGCAGAAGGCCTACGGCTACACCGTCCTCGAGCCCCTCATCGAGCTCCGGAAGCCGGCGGTCCGGATGGTGGCCAAGGCCCTCGGCCTGCCGCCGTCTGTCTATGCTCGCCCGCCCTTCCCCGGCCCCGCCCTCACGGCACGGGTCATCGGCGAAGCCACGCCCGCCCGCATCAAGCTGGTCAGGCAGGCCACGGCCGTCGTGGAGGAAGAGCTCGCCCGGGTCAAGTGCTTCCAGTGCCTCGCCATCCTCCACGAGGACAAGGTCACCGGCATCCGCAACGGCCGCCGGGATTTCGGCTACCAGATCGAGGTCCGCTGCTGGGACAGCCAGGACGCGGTGACGGCCACGCCCACCAACCTGCCCTTCCCCGTTCTCACCCGGCTGGCCAAGCGCATCACGGCCGAGGTGCCCGGCGTGGTTAGCGTGACCTACAACGTCACGGCCAAGCCGCCCTCGACGATCGAGGCGGTGTAGGCCGGGCGGCGATCCGAAAAGCAGCGCCGCGCGAAACGCGCGGCCGTGCACTCCGCGGCGGACGAACAAAGAAGGCGATCTGAGAGCAGCCGGCGCGGTGATCCCGCTGCTCAAGCATCGCAAACAGGATATTCGCTACCTGGCCTTCGCGGCGGTCCTGGATCTTCCGACGCCGACGGGCTGGCGCGCAGCGATTCAGGCGGCCCAGGATGCGAGGGGCGCAGACGAACAACGCGCATTCCGCGAGCGGCTGCAGCATGTGTTGGGCAAGTGGCAGGTGACGCCGGATGAGTTTCTGAAGAAGAGCGCAGCTGATCAGCAGGCGCTGGTGCAGAGAGCGCTCAAGGCCAGACGGGATGAATACGTCCTCAAAGCAAATGACAGAAAGTTGACGCACGAGGACTTGCTCAAGGCCGTGGCGGACTGGAAGCAGAGGGGCCGGATTACGGGTGGCACCTTTGCCTGGGTGGAAACCCGCGATGTGCTGGTAGCGGCGACGGATAAGGATATTGACCTGCTTCTCGATCTCCGCGGGCAGGTCATGCATCGCCTGTCCGATGAATGCATGCCCGAGGTCGCAATCCTCGATAACCTTGTCCAACGGCTGGGGCGTTCCCGGTATCGAAAGGAAGTGGGCCTGACCGACAAGGCGGAAGTCCTCGCCAAGGATCCGGTGGTCCGCTGAGCTACCTACGACGGACCACGCCCGACCTCAGGCCGCGCTCGGACGGAGGCGGGCGCCGGATGCATGAAAACCACCAACGGGGCCCATACCCGCGACCGCCCGCACCGTGGCCCTGATCGAAACCAGGTCGCCGGCAGATCGGGCGTTGGCCGTAAAGGGACGCATCTTTTTTTTGCAATCGGGGTTAAAAGCAAGTAGGTCAGGCATTCTTGCCTGACCAAGTCGGGCAGGAATGCCCGACGTACTATGAGTGCGCAAGCGGTGAGCAACAACGGAGATGCGCCCGCTTTGAAGCCCTCCGCGCCTTTGTAATTGCATGCCGACCAACAAAAATCATAAGGTCGCGCCCATGTTCGTCATCGTGCGCGAGGACCGCGCGCTGGCGACCCAGCCACCCGGAGGACCGGCATGCAACTGATGAGCACGCTCGATTTTGGGATCATCGCCGCCTATCTGCTGGGCGTGGTCGGCATCGGCGTCCTGGCGGGGATGCGCCGGGGCAAGGGCGGCGGCGAAGGCGGCCATTACTTTCTCGCCGACAACAGCCTGCGCTGGCCGGTGATCGGTCTGGCGATGTTTGCCGCGAACATCTCCACGGTGCACCTGGTGAGCCTGGCGCAAACCGCGTACACCTCGGGCCTGCTGTACGGCAACTTCGAGTGGATGGCCGGCTTCACCCTGATCCTGCTGTCGCTGTTCTTCGCGCCGCTGTACCTGCGCACGCGGGTGCCGACGCTGCCGGATTACCTGGAGCGCCGCTACAACCGCCAATGCCGCGACATGCTGTCCTTCGTCTCGCTGATCTCGGCGATCGTGATCCACATCGGGGTGGCCCTGTTCACCGCCGCCACCGTGCTCTGCTTCATCTTCGGCATCCCGCAGGACCACGTCATCCTGGGCATGAGCGCCCTGATGTTCTTCATCGTGGCCCTGGGACTGCTGACCGGCGTTTACACCGTGATTGGCGGGCTGCTGGCCGTGGTGTGGACGGAGAGCATTCAGACCGTTCTTTTGCTGGCCGGCGCGATCTGCATCACCGTCGTCGGTTACCACGCCGTGGGCGGCTGGGAGGCGCTGGCGGGACTGCTGACCACGCACCCGCACCCGCTGCTGGGCCGCGAGGGCGGCGCGGCGTTGTCGAGCGCTTCGTTCCTGCACATGGCGCACCGGGGCGGCGACGCCACCGTCGTGGGCAACATCCCGTGGTATTCCATCCTGCTGGGTTACCCGGTCATCGGCATCTGGTATTGGTGCTGCGATCAGACGATCGTACAGCGTGTGCTGGCGGCGCGGGACGAAAAGCATGCGCGCCTGGGCCCCCTCTTCTGTGCGTTCATCAAAATCTTACCGGTCTTTTTCTTCGTGCTGCCGGGCGTGATCTGCGTCGGCCTGGTGCAGAAAGGGGTCTTCGGCTCGGAGACCGTGGCCGGCGTCGTTCGCGCCATCGGGCCGGCGCGGTCCGCCGACACCTATCCGTTCCTGATCACCCATCTCCTGCCCATGGGACTCAAAGGCCTCGTCACCGCCGCCATGCTGGCCGCCGCCATGCAGACGTGCTCCGCCGCCCTCAACTCGGCCGCCACCCTGTTTGCCTACGATATCTGGAAACGCTGGATCCCGCAGACGACCGACCACAGCCTCGTGAAGATCGGCCGCTGGACCACGGTGGCCGCAACAGTCCTGGCCATCGTGCTTTCGCCGATCTTCGGCCACTACGAGACGATCTTCCAGGGCTTGAACAAGCTGATCTGCTACATTGCCCCGCCCATCACCGCGGTGTTCATGGTCGGCGTCTTCTGGCGGAAAGCCGGCGGGCGCGCCGCCTTCCTTACCATGGTAGCGGGTATGATCATGGGCGCCGTCGCCTTCGGTCTCGATTTCTTCAAAGCCGGCGTCGTGGGCCCCGGCGCCACCGCCGCGTCCATCGCCGCCGCCCCGCTCCTCAACTTCATCTATAACTTCGCGCTGGCCGATTGGATGCTCACCTCCTTCGTCATGTTCTTTATTTGCGTCGTCATCCAGGTCATCGCCACGCTGGTCCTGCGAGAGCCGCTCAAGGCGGAGGCGGAGCATCTGTGCTGGGTGCACTGGACCGAGCCGTTGCTGATGAAGTGCGGGCGCGGCCTGTCCGACTACCGCATCATGTCGGCGCTGGTGTTGGTGACCTTCGTGATCCTGTATTGGAAGTTCTGGTGATCGCCTGGCATAAGGAGCCCTGACCATGAGCAATGCGACCTCCGCTGTCCTGTCGTCTCTGGCGCTTACGCTGGTGCTGGCCGGCGCGTCCGGCTGCCGGACCGTGCCCGGCGCCCGCGACGCCGCCTGCCCCCCGGCGCGGCCGCCGGCCCTTCGTTTTGGCTGGGTGACCGGACTCAAGCCGGAGCAAGTGGCACGGTACAAGGAACTCCATGCGGCCGCCTGGCCCGGCGTGCTGCGGATGATCCGGAGCTGCCATCTCCGCAACTATTCCATCTACCTCAAGGAAATCGAAGGCCGGCCCTATCTATTCAGCTACGTGGAATACACCGGCGCGGATTTTACCGCCGACATGCGCCGCATGGCGGCCGATCCCGAAACGCAACGCTGGTGGCAACAGACCGATCCCTGTCAGCAGCCCCTGCCCGACGCCGCCGCCCAGGGCAAGACCTGGTCCGACATGGAGGAGGTCTATCATTTCGACGGCACGGTGGACGCGCTGTCGGGCCGGGCGCAACGTTACGGCATGCTCACCGGCCTGAAATTCGAGAAAGAGGCCTGGTATCGCATCCTGCACCAAACCCCATGGCCGGGCGTGAACCGGCAAATCAAGGCCGCCAACATCCGCAACTATTCCATCTACCTGAAGAAAATCGGGGACCAGCTTTTCCTTTTCAGTTATTTTGAATACGCCGGCAAGAACTTTGACACCGACATGGAGCAGATGAAGCGCGACGACGTCACGCAGCGCTGGTGGCAGCAGACCGATCCCTGCCAGCAACCCCTGCCCGCCGCCGCGGCCCGGAACAATATCTGGGACGGCATGGACGAAGTCTTTCACGCCGATTAGGGTTCCAGTTCGTCCCCATCGTCCGTGACAACCAGCAGGGCGTAATAAAATAGCTTCATCGCGGCCACCAGCAGGAAGACGAAGAAGGCGATAATGATATATTGGATGTCGTCATTCAGCTTGAACCCGCCCAGGCGAAAGAACGCATAGCCGAACGCCACGTGCACGCAGGCCTCCCAGCTTTTGTGCCACACATAGTACGGCAGCAGGGCGATGCTGCGGAGCGCCCAAGTCAGATAGTCGCCCAGCACCGCGCCGAAGAGCACCGCATCCAGGAGTTCTTTGGCCTGATCGCTGGTGATGGCCAGCCACCCGGCCAGCCCGCCATACAGGGCGGTCCGCAGGGCCGTGACGATGGTGCGGGGCGCCAGCATGACAAACTTTCTTCGTGGTGGAGGTCGAAATCGTTTTTCCGGCCTATAACAAAAATCTATCCGGCCGGATAGATTTTTGTTATGCGCGATTAGACGCCCATGGTGGCCTTGCGCAGCAGGTTGCGCACCGGCGCGAGGAGCCGCAGGAGCTGTTCGCCATAGCGCGAGTAGTAGAGGCGCAGCGCCAGCGCCTTGCGCAGGGCATGCCGCTTGTATACGTTATAGGCAAAGTTGCGGTAAGCCTTGAGAATCTGCGGGCGCGTAAACTGCGGCATGTTCAGAACCGTGTCCGTGCGGCCCACGAACTCCTCGCCGAGCCGCGACGTGTCGATCAGATTCTCCGTCCGGCAGATGTTCGCCAGTTGCGTGCCGGGATAGGGCTCGAAAATACCGATGATCACGCTGTCGGGATTGATTCGCGCGTTGAGGTCAATGGTCTCCCGGAAGATGGCGGGCGTCTCGCGGGGGAAGCCGACGATGTTGAAGCTCTTGGTCTTGATCCCGGCGCGGCGGCAGGCTTCGAACGCCGCCACAATGCGGTCGTTGGACTGGCGCCGACCCAGCACCTCGGCGCGGAATTGCTCGGAGCCGTTCTCGATGCCGATGCTGATGCGCCGGCAGCCGGCGGCCTTGAGCCGCTGGCAGATTTCATCGTTCAGCGTCTCCGGCCGCGCGTTGATGTCGAAGGGCAGCCGGAATTCCTGCTGGTACTTGTCGCAGAACTCGGTCCACCACGCGCGATGCGCGGTGAAGCAGTCGTCATTGAAGTACAGCGCCTCGGCGCGGTAGCGTCCGGTCACCTCGCGGATCTCGGCCAGGCAGTGGTTCACCTGACGGAAACGGACATAGATCCCCTCCTGCTTCCCGCGCAGCGCGTGGTTGCTGCAGAACGTGCAGTTGTAGGGACAGCCGCGGGAGAACATGAACAGCGCGGTGTTGAAGTCCGAAGCCACAATCGCCTGGTGGTCGAACAGTTCGCGGTCCGGGAAGGGCAGGTCGTCGAGGCGGCCGCAGAACGGGCGCGTCGGATTGCGAATGATCCGGCCGTCCGGTTTCTTGAGCCAGAGGCTGGGGATGCCGTCCGGCGAACGGTCGTCGCGCAGCGCCTCGACCAGTTCCAGCAGCGGATATTCACCCTCACCGATGCAGACGGCATCGAGCCCCCGGACGTCGGTCAGGCATTCCGGGTCGAGCGTCGGATGGACGCCGCCGTAGATGGTGAACGCCGGCACGGGCGCCAGGCCTTCGATGAGACGTTTGACATAGCGGTACTGTGGTGAAACGCCCGAGAAGGCGAGCACGTCGGGCCGGAATTCTGCCAGCAGTGCGCGCAGCGGCGCCGGATCGTACGCGCCGTACATGTAATGCAGGCGCGTCGTGTGTCCGGCCCGCTTGAGCATGGCGCTGAGCATGCCGATGCCGAACTGGTAGCTTTGTGCGCCGCCGCGCACGTTGATGTCGGTATAAACAAACAAGACTTTCATGTTGTGCTTCTGTGCTTTGCCGCAGGGCAGTTGTTTGTTAATTCTACGCCATGCGCTGGCCGAAAACAATCCTGGGCACCGGGCTCGTGACGCTGGCGGTGTGGCTGATCATGGCCTGGCCCCTGCCGCGGTACGTGACCACGGGCGTTCCGGCGGCGGCCCTGCACGCCCCGGCGCGAATCGTGCCGATGGTCCCGGGCGACCACCTGCAATTCATGTATTACTGCTGGCTTGCGGGCGACTGGCTCACGGGCCGGACGCCCGCCTTCTACAACCTCTACGAATTCAACACCGGCGATCCGCGCGCGTGTTTTCATCCCGACACCTACTACATCCCCTTCTCGCTCATCTTCAACACCGGCGCGTGGCTCGGCGGCCGCGCCTTCGGCTGGAACCTGACCGGCTTCGTTTCCCTCTGGCTGACGTACCTGCTGACGCTGCTGCTGACGCGGCGCTACGCGCGGGACGAGTGGACCGCCTGGCTGGCTGCGCTGCTCGGCATCTTGCTGCCCTACCGCTGGGTCAACCTGTTCGGCGGCAGCCCGGCCGGCTTCGCCATGATGTGGCCGCCGGCGGTCCTGCTCGGGGTGGAGCTGGCCGTCCGCGACGGCCGGCGCGCCGGCGGCTGGCTCGCCGGCTTCGCCCTCCTCGGCGCGGCTTGGGGAGACCAGCACGTGTTCTTCTTCAGCTCGCTGGCCGCCGCCGGCGGCGGCATCGTGGCCTTCGCCGCGCGCGAGGAGCGGCCGTTCCTGACTTGGAACTACTGCCGCCGGACCTGCCTGCTGCTGCTGCCCTGCGCCCTGCTGCTGGGCTTTGCGCTGGTCTTCCCCAGGCTCATGAAGTGGCTGACCGAATTCGTCTCCGGCCTGCCGCCGGCGGATTTTTCCGTCGGCCCGCGGTCCCAGCGCGAGGTCCTGAACTATTCGCCGGAATGGCCCGGCTACTGGGGCCGCAGCGGGCTGGGCGTCTCGGACCAGATCTATCTCGGCTATACCATGACCGTGCTGCTGGTGCTCGGCTGGCTGGCCGGTGCGTGGCAGGCGTTCCGCGCTCCGCAAAAGTACGGCCGGATCTTTGTCGTGTTGACCTTGCTCGGCCTGGGCACGGCGCTGGTCATGGCGCTGGCGCTGGGCTATCGCGGTCCCCGCCATGCCAAGCTGTACCACTACGCCTGCCGCCTGATCCCCCCCTATGCCCTGATCCGCCAGCCGGCGAAAATCCTGAGCCTGCTGCCCACGCTGCTGGCCGTGGAAACCGCCTTGGCCTGCGTGCTGCTCGGCGCCAGTCTTCGATCAGCGCGCTGGCGCCGCGCCTTGCCGGCGGTGGTGATCACGCTGCTGCTCTGGGAATACACCGGCTGGACCCGTCCGGTGATCTCGCGGCTCGCGACCAGCCAAGGGGCCTATGCGGCCGTGGCGGCTGATGCCGCCCAGGCGGGGGTCGTGCCGCACGCGCTGGTGATCACCCTCTGGCCCGGCGACTCGCATTATGCCTCGCTCTATCAGCACTACGCCTCGCTCTACCGTATGCGCATGGTCAACGGCTACAATCCGTTCATCAAGAAGGGCTACTTCGAAGACGTCTTCCGCCGCTTCGAGAGCGTCAACCAGGGCTTTCTCGCCGAGGACCAGTTTGACCGGCTGCGCGAGATCGGTGTCGGCTATCTGCTCTTCCACGAGGACCAGTTCCCGGAAAAGGTCAGTCCCTTCCCGGCCGCCGGCACGCTGAAAAATCTGCTCACCCATCCGCGCCTCGCGCTGCTCCAGCAGGACGGTCCGGTCTGGGCGTTCCGCATCCTGGACACCGCCCGGCCGCATCCCGATCCGGTGCCGGACTGGAAGCTGTTTTTTCCCGCGCGCCGCTGGGAGGCGGAACGCTGTGTGGTCAAGCGCTCGTGCACGGTACAGCAGGACGAAGCCGCCGGCGGTCTGGCCTACGCGACGCTGAGCCAGACCAACTCGACCATCGCGCTGCCGCCGGAGCGCCTGCCCGGCCGCCCCACCCTGCGCTGGCTGCTCCGGGCCCGCGGCCAGGGTGAACTGCGCTGCGCGCAACTCGTCAACGTGCAGCCCGTCGAGACCAATGCGCTCGCGGTGCAGGCCGAGCGCTGGACCTGGCTCAGCCTGCCCGTGACAACCTTCACCAACTTCGCGCTGCTCGGACTAACCATGGAGCGGCAGTCCGGCAGTGTGGACCTCGACACCGTGCTGCTCGTGGACGGTGACTGGCAGCCGCCGGCGTCCGGCCAGGCGCTCACGCTGCCCGCCGCGATTTTCTTCCATTCGGGTTACAGCGATAGCGCCACGGGCAGCGCCGTGTTCCGCGCGTCCACGGAAGGGCCGGGCATGGTTTTTTACGGCCCCAAGCTGCCGCTGGAGCCGGGTTTGTATGAGATCGCGGTTGATTACGCCTCGCCGGCCGCCGCCGGCACCAGTCTGGGCGCGATCAACCTGGAGGAAGACGATCACACCGGCCGCGGCCGCGAAATGCCGGTGGTCGCCGGCCAACCCGCCCGCGGCCAGGTGCGCCTGACCGCCGGCACGCCGTTCAAATTCGTCTTCCTGTACTCCGGCAACGGCGATGTGACGTTCCGCGCGGTGACCCTGCGCCGGGTGGAATAGAACCGGCCCTCGCCTGCGAATCAATTTGTATTTCGGGAACAGCGGAGCGATCTGTCTTCGGAGCGGAACGTGTAAACGTTCCGATAGAGCCCGGAACCGTTACCCGGCTTCGCAGGAGCTACACCGGGGCAAGCCGGTTCCGCTCCAGGAACAACCATAATGCGAATTGCTGCCACCTGTAGTTCCCAAGGCTTGGAAATGTGCGCGGCTATGCTATGCTGCCGGCATGAACGGCGACAAATTGATCCGCAAACAGGTGGGCCGCCCGCGCGCGGAGCGCCCGCTCGTGCGGCTCGACCGCCTGAATCGCGGCCTGCGCAACCTCGGCCTGATGCCGCCCCATGAATCCAACACTGACCACGTTCGAAAAATTGTTGGCCGCGCTGGCCAGCGCGCAGGTTGATTACCTCTGCGTCGGCGGTGTGGCCTGTTCGTTATGCGGCTTCGTGCGCGCCACGGATGATGTGGATATCCTCGTCGCCCGCCAACGTCCCAATCTGGAAAAACTGTTGGCGGTTCTGCGTGGTTTCGGCGAGGGCGCCGCCCGCGAATTGACCCCGGAGGATTTCTCCGATGAGGAAGGCTCCATTCGCGTGGTCGAAGATTTTTCGGTGGACATCTTCGTCCGCCTGCAGGGCCATGCCTTTGAGGATCTGCTGACGTACCGGCGCTGGCACGACGTGGCCGGCATCCGCATCCCCTACCTCGGCCCGGACGGCCTGATTTTGCTCAAACAAAAGAGCTGGCGCGAGAAAGACCTCCTCGACGTGGCCGCGCTCAAGCGGCTCCTGGCCGCCGACAAGCGCTGACCGTGCGTTTTCTTCGTCCCCAGCGGGAAGACCTGAAGGCCCGTCGACACCTAACTTCCGACATTCGCTTGGTAAAACATTGTCCAGACCCTTGAAAACCGCCGATCGCTCTTTTCAAACCTTGGAAGACACGCTATTAGCCGCACCCAGGACAGGAGCGATTAATTGATCAGCGGTGCTTAAAACAACGCCAACTGGTTCGGGCTGGCGCCGGCTTTGCCTTTGCGGGGGCGGGCAAGCTTGGGCTGGCCCTGGTCGCCGAATTCGCCTTCCTCGAGGTTGGCCAGGATCTCCCGCGCGCGGCCGATGACGCCGTCGGGCAGGCCGGCGAGCCGCGCCACGTGGATGCCGTAGCTTTTGTCGGCCGCGCCGGGAACGATGCGGCGCAGGAAGGCGATGCGGTCGCCGGTCTCGCGGACGAGCACGTTGTAGTTCTTCACGCCGGCGAGCGTCAGCGCGAGGTCGGTCAACTCGTGGTAGTGGGTGGCGAAGAGGGTCTTGGCCTTCACCTGGTTATGCAGGTGCTCGGCCACGGCCCACGCAATGGAAATACCGTCGAAAGTGCTCGTGCCGCGGCCGATCTCGTCGAGCACGATCAGGCTGTGCGCGGTGGCGTTGTGCAGGATGTTCGCGGTCTCCTGCATCTCGACCATGAAGGTGCTGCGGCCGCGCGCGAGGTCGTCGCTCGCGCCCACCCGCGTGAAGACGCGGTCCACAACGCCGATTTCCGCCTCCGCCGCCGGGATGAACGCGCCCATCTGCGCCATGACCACCAGCAGCGCGACCTGCCTGATATAGGTGGATTTGCCAGCCATGTTCGGGCCGGTGATGATGATGAGCCGATTGGCGGCGCCATCGAGCAGCACGTCGTTCGGCACAAAGCGCTCGGCCTCGGCAAGCTGCTCGATCACCGGGTGGCGGCCGTCGCGGATGCGGATCGCGTCGCCGTCGGTGATGCGCGGCCGGATGTAACCGAGCACGAGCGCGCGGTCGGCCAGCGCGGTGAGCACGTCGAGCTGCGCGATGGCGGCGGCGCTGCGCTGGATCGCGGCGGTCTGCTGGACGGCAGCCTCGCGGATCTGCAGAAACAGCTCGTATTCCAACGCCGTGGCGCGGTCCTGCGCGCCGACGATCTTGTTCTCGTATTCCTTCAGTTCGGGCGTGATGAAGCGCTCGGCGTTGACCATCGTCTGCTTGCGGATGTAGTCGGCGGGCGCGGCGGCGAGGTTGGACTTGGTGATCTCGATGTAGTAGCCGAAGATGTTATTGTGCCGGACCTTCAGGCTCTTGATGCCGGTGCGCGCCTGCTCGCGCGCCTGGTAATCGGCGAGCCACTGACGGCCTTCCGTGGCCAGCTTGAGGAGTTCGTCCAGCTCGGCGTGATAGCCGCGCCGGATCATGCCGCCTTCCTTGATGGCCAGCGGCGGATCATCCGCGATCGCGCGGCCGATCAGGTCCACCAGCTCCGGCAATAACGTGATCGCGGCAGCGCCGTCGGCCAGCAGTCCGCCGGCGGGCTGGCCCGCGAGGCGTGCGCGCAACGCCGGCAGCGCGGCGAGCGAGCGCGCCAGGGCCTGCAATTCGCGCGCATTGCCGCCGCCCGCGCCGAGCCGCGCCATGAGGCGTTCCAGGTCGCGGATCTCCGCGAGTTGCGTCCGCACGTCGTAGAGCAACCCGCGGTCTCGCGTCAGCACCTCAAGCGCATCCTGCCGCGCCACGATGGCGGCGTGGCGCGCGAGCGGGCGCATCAGCCAGTCGCGCAGCAGCCGGCTGCCCATCGGGGTCGCGGTCTGGTCGAGCACGCCCAGCAGCGTCGGCGCGCCGGCGGCCGAGGAACGCGTCGGCACGAGATCGAGGTGCGCCAGCGTGCCCTCGTCCAGCATGAGGAAATCGGCCGAGGTCTTCACGTGCAACGCACGCACGTGGCTAGCGTTGCGGCGCAGTTCGTCGGTCACGTAGTGCAGCACCGCGCCCGCGGCCCGGAGCGCGACCGGCTGGCCGTCGCAGCCAAAGCCGTCGAGCGACAGCACCCTGAAGTGCCGCTGCAGCAGGTCGCGGCCAAAGTCCAGCTCAAACGTCCAATCCTCGCGCACGGTCAGCTCTCCGCTGCGGAGAGGCCCGCTGTCCGGGAACAGCGCGGCCAGTTCCGCGCTCGCGCGCAGGCTCTCCGGCACGACGCATTCGCTCGGCGCGCTGCGCGCGAGCGCGTCGCCCAGCGCGGCCGGGGAAGTGAACTGCTCGATCCAGAACTCGCCGGTCGAAAGGTCGAGCATGGCGAGGCCGAAGACGCCCGCGGCGTGGCAGAGGCCGGCGAGGTAGTTGTGCCGGCGCGCGTCGAGCACCTGCTCCTCCAGCACCGTGCCGGGCGTGACGATGCGGACCACGTCGCGCCGCACGAGGCCCTGCGCCGTGGCCGGGTCTTCCATCTGCTCGCTGATGGCGACCTTCCTGCCGGCCTTGATCAGCTTGGCGAGGTACAGTTCGGCGGCGTGATAGGGCACGCCGCACATCGGCACCTGCTGGCGCTTGGTCAGCGTCACGTCGAGCAGGCGCGAGGCCTCGACGGCGTCGTCGTAGAACATCTCGTAGAAATCGCCGAGCCGGAAGAACAGCAGGGTCCCCGGCGGCAGCTCGCTTTTGAGCCGGCGGTATTGCCCCATCAGCGGTGTGATTACGTCCGTCATGGCGGGTTGGGTCAGCGACCCGCGCCCAGTCTTCCACGGCCGGGTTAAATGCGCGTCTTTTCCCCGGCCGGGACCCCCGTTCACGCCGGCGCCGGCGGGCGCTTCAAGGGCTTTCCTCCTCGTCCTCCGCGTCGGCCGTCTTGGGCCCGGCATCCTCGTCGAGCATGGCATCGAGTTTGCTCACATCCTCGAAATCGGGTTCGCGCTTTTCCGCCACCTCTTCCTCGTCTTCGGCGCAATTCGGGCAGAGCAGCGAGCGCGGGCAGCACACGCGGCAGAATTCCACGCCGCAGGACGCGCACTCGCGCATGGGTTCCTCGCCATGGATCGGGCAACCCGCGCCCATCGCGAACATATTGCCGGCCTCTTCAAAAACCCGCACCATGCGTCAGGCCCCCCGTCCGCCACGCGCGGTGGCGTCAATCTTCTCCCAGTTCGACATTCCAGTAGGCCAGATCCAGGAAATGCCGCCAGCTATGGTCGGCGGCCACGGCGAACTGGATTTCCACAAACGGCCGCCAGCGCGGCTTCTTGGGCTTGCGGATCAGCCGCATCCCCGCCGCCTCGGGCAACCGGCTGCCCTTGCGCCGGTTGCACTCCACGCAACTGCAGACCACGTTCGTCCAGGTCGTCAGCCCGCCGCGCAGGCGCGGCACCACGTGATCGATATTCAGGTCCTTGCGGTCGAATTTCTGCCCGCAATACTGGCAGGTGTTCCGGTCCCGCGCGAAGACATTGTGGCGGGTGAACTTCACTTCCTTGGCCGGCAGGCGATCAAAAAACAGCAGCAGGATGATGCGCGGGATGCGGATGCGCAGCGAGATCGTGCGCACCACCTCGGCTTCGCCGGTGTGCGCGGCGGAAAAATCGCACCACTCGCCGAACGAAAACGTGTTGAACTCGCCGCCGTGCTCGAGCACCACCTGAGCATGACCACCGCAGAGCAGTGTCATCGCCCGCTCGACCGTGCAGACGTTTACCGCCTGCCACAGCCGGTTGAGCACCAGCACATGATGTTCCAGCACCGATCGCATGTTGGCCCCGCATCGGCAAAAAAGCACGGACAAAGTAATCCATCAGGGCGCAGATGTAAAGGAAGACGATGCAAAGGGTGCAAGGGCGTCGCTGGCGACGCTCACGGGTTCGACAAGCTCACCGCAGGCGGGCGTCCGCCTGCTGGAGGACGCCCCTACCTGATCCATTACCGGAGGGTGTGCCGACGCACCGCGCGCGAGACTTGGCAGAACCGCGGCTTCCTGCTATACCACCGGCCGTGGCCGGAGTGGCGGAATGGCAGACGCACTGGACTCAAAATCCAGCGCCCTCACAGGCGTGTGGGTTCGACTCCCACCTCCGGCACCAGCCCCGCAAACGCTGTTTCAGCCCATAAAATCAAGGCCAGCTGCCGCATGAGTATTCCGGTCAAGGGTTCTGCCTTGCGCTTTCAAGACCTTCCCCGACGGTCCTCGAATATGGGCAGTTGGGGGGACCGTTGGGGGAGAGAAGCCTCCATGCGCGGGTGCAAGCATGCCCCTCGTTTTGAACAAGGCGCCGTTTTTTTCTCCACCCCGGTCCGCGCGGATAAGGCTCCGCTTCCGGGAGGTCCCGGCATCGGCAGCAGGTAACCGGGTGAACTGGGACGATCCGCTGCCCCCGCCCCAACGGCACTTCACGCTGGGCATCCCGACGTCATCCTGCTACGTTAACCCACAAACAAAAGTGCCACCCGTGCTTGTCATCAAAGAAAGTTCCTTGGTCCTGAAACTTACACGCCTCATCGCATTTTTCCCAATGCTGCTGCCGCTGTCTGGTGCGTTGGCCGACATCACAAGCGATTTTGCAAATCCTCCGCTGAAGTATCATACGACTCCGCTGTATTGGTTGAATGCCACCATTTCCAATACCGTGATCGACGCGCAATTGACCAATTTCCGGGACAAGGACGGCTATGGGAGCGTCGCCATCCTGCCTGTCACGGAATGGTGGGAGCCGGCTTTTATGGACAAATACGGGCACATGCTGGACAAGCTTGACGAGCTGGGCATGTGGGCGATTTTTTGCGACGATAAAAGTTTCCCTTCAGGCACGGCAGGCGGGGAGATCGGCAAAACCTATCCCCAGTATTGCTCCCGCCAGGTTTTCAAAGCAGAACAGGACGTAACCGGTCCAAGCGCTTACGAGGCGGTTCTGCCCGCCGGCACGCTCATGGGGTGCGTGGCCATGAATAACACCAACCACAGTCAGCGGATAGACATTACTCCGGCGGTCAGCCATGGGGAACTTTCCTGGAATGTTCCCGCCGGAAATTGGAAGGTCATGATCTTTTCCACGCACCGGGATTTTGCCATGAATCGCAAGGATCCCAATAACGTTGTCGATTATCTCAATCCGGAGGCTGTTGACCAGTGGATCAGCCTGACGTACCAGCGGTTTTACGACCGGTTTTCCGCTCATTTTGGCACGACCATTAAAAGCTCTTTTTACGACGACATTTCCCTGTATCAAGCCAGTCCGGATGTCTGGAACGGAGGCGACCATCGGTGCTGGACCGACGATTACAACGCCAAGTTCCGGGCGAAATACGGCCTCAGCCCCATCGAGTTCTATCCCGCCTTGTGGTACGACATCGGCCCCGCGACAGCCGCCGCCCGCTGCATGCTCTTCGGGTTCCGGGCGGAATTGCTTTCCGAAAGTTTTGTCAAAAGAGTGGCCGACTGGTGTGCTGCGCATCATATCGACGCGTCCGGCCATCCGGCCGGCGACTACGAGGTTTCGCCCATGGGGTTTTCAGGCGATGCGATAAAATTCTACAAGCATGCGCAACGCCCGCTGCTGGATGTCATTTTTCATTATGGCTCCAAGCGCGATGGTTATAAGTTGTCGAGCTCGGCGGCTTTTCTTTACGACCGGCCTCTCCTCCAATGCGAGACCTATGGCGCCTTTGAGAAGTGGAAAGAAGCCGATTTCACGCCGGATTTGCTCTACCGAACCGCCATGGAATTGTATGCCCGCGGGATCAATCTGATCATTCCGCACGGCGTTTGGTATGCCCATCCGAATGTACCAACGCCGCCGGAGATTTCCTGGAGAAATCCGAAAGTCGCCGACAGCTTGCCGGATTACAACCAATGGGCCGCACGCTGTCAGCTCATCTTGCAGGGCGGTCGCCATGTCGCGGACATTGCGGTGCTCTACCCGATCGCGGGAATCTATGCCGATTGTTATTTTGGCCATGAAGGCACGGATCCCGGTTATCTGCAGGTGGGCGAGCGGCTGACCAATAAAATCCGGCGCGATTTCACCTTCATGCATCCCGAAGTGCTGGACGAGAAATGCACCCTTGATCCGGTGAACCATACGATCAATCTCAACAACGCGGTGAATTATGAAAAATACAAAGTTCTGATCCTGCCCGGCAAGCCGGAGCCCGGCGCCATCCATGTAGCCACCCTGCAGAAGGCAAAGCAGTTTTACGACCAGGGCGGCATTGTCATTTGCACCGCCCGGCTGCCCGTCAAGTCTGCCGAACCGGGCAAAGACGCCATGATCGGAGAGCTGGTCGTTGATATTTTTGGCCTGGACCCGTATAAGACCGGGCTTCCGTATACACGGCACACCAACGTGAACGGGGGCCGGGCTTATTTTGTGCCCGACCTCGACGAAATGGTGGGCGGGACCAACCGGTTAACGCTGGTTTTAAACGAGGCGCTGCCCGTGGGCGACGTTCAATTCGAAAAAGATGTTTCGATTACGAGCGCCCAAGGCCAATTATCCTATATTCATAAGGTCCGGAATAATATGGACTATTACTTCTTTGCCAACTCAAGCGATCAGGTCATCGATACCTGGGTGCGGCTCAAGGGGGAATTGAAGCCGGAACTTTTGGATCCGCATACCGGCTCCCTGGGCGCTGTCGCTTTTCAAAACATCACGGAGCGCGGACAGGCTGTGACCCGGATACATCTCACGCTCGAGGCCAACCGGTCGGTTTTTGTCAGGGATTCCAGTTCGGCGCCAGCGACCAAAGAGCCATGAACGCTGGGGCGCAGGTTCGCGCCGCTGGCGTATCGGCACCCGGGCCACGCTGGACTATTTGACGGTGTTGCCGTCTCCGGACTGCACCCAAAGCGCCACCCAAGACGTGGACCGTACGCTGACGTATAACCTGGTGCCCACAGGGCTGCGCGGTTGGATTTATACGAAAGCGGCCACCGCACAGGTGCGGGCGCAGCGCACGCCCCAGCCCGGCGCGCTCGTGGTTAAGCAGGACGACCTCAAGTGCCGCCGGCCGGCCGGATGTCTCCGCCAGTTCAAGGAGTCCAAGATTCTCGCTGTGCGCGGCCAGGAGTCCGGTCCCGCCGGCGAGATCATGGGCAACCAGGTGGTCCGCGTCCCGTTCGCCGCGATCAACGATGCCTGGCAAGCTGCGGACCAGGACGAGTCGCGCGCCATCGCGGACCGCTGGGAGAAGACCGCCGCCCGCGTCATCGGCGTGTCGGAAATTGCAGGCAAAAGTCAAGTTCCTGTCGTCCCTGTCGTTCTCCTTGCCTTTCCGGCCCTGGCATGGCATCGTCTGTGCCATGCAAGCGTTGCTTCAGATCGGTCCCCACGGGTGGGTGCCCGTACCGCCTGAAAAGCGATTCCTTGGCAGTTTCAAGAGAGGTCTTTATGAGCGTTGGAGAAAAAGCTGTCAACTGTAGCGCGCTGCTGGCGGCCATGGCCGTGCTGCTGCTGGCCGGGCCCGCGCAAGCCGGCCAGCCGGGCAAGAGCCCCGTCAAAGTCTTCATCCTGGCCGGCCAGTCGAATATGCAAGGCCAGGGCGTCACGGGCATCCGCGACGAATTCCGCGGCAAGCCAGGCACGCTGGTGGCCATGCTGGCCGATCCGGCCAAGGCGGCCCTGATCAAGCACCTCAGAAACAACAAGGGCGAATGGGTGGAGCGTGACGACGTCTGGGTTTACGACATCAACGAGTTCGGCACCCGGAAGGGCAACCTGGCGTTCGGCTTCGGCTGGAATCTCGGGGACCAGACCTGGTTCGGCCCGGAACTGCAGTTCGGTCACGTGGTCAAGGGCCGCCTCGCCAACCAGGTGCTGATCATTAAGACGGCGTGGGGCGGCCGGGCTCTGTACACGGATTTTCGCCCGCCCAGCTCCGGCGGCACCGTGGGCCCTTACTACAAGCTGATGCTGGCGACCGTCAAGCAGGTGCTGGCCGACATCAAGAAGGAATTTCCCAATTATAATGGCGGCGGCTACGAACTGGCCGGCTTCGTTTGGTGGCATGGTTGGAACGACTTTTGTGACCCCCCAACGGCTGTGCCGCAGTATGAGCAGAATCTGGTGAATTTGATCAAGGACGTGCGGCGCGACCTGCAAGCGCCCAAACTGCCGGTCGTGATCGGAGAATTCACCGGCCCGTGGGGCGCGGACTGCAAGGAGCCCGCGGCGGTGGCCATCCGCCAGGCCCAAGCCGCGGCGGCGGCGCGGCCGGAGTTCAAGGGTTCGGTAACCTTTGTCGAGACGCACGACTATGTGCGCACCGAGCAGGATTCGCCCACCGGCGAAGGCTACCACGAGTTCAAGAACGGCGAGACATATTTTCTCATCGGCGACGCCTTCGGCAAGGCGATGTTGAAACTGCTGAAGTAAGCCTTGTCCACGCCGTCGCGTGGTTTACGGCGCCATGCTGCGCAGGGTCAGTGCCAATGGCGCAGCGGCCGGTGCCAATAGCCGCGGTTCCAGATCCAGCGGTTCCCGTACCATACCCACGCTCCGCCCACCCACACGTAGTCCGGACCCGGAGCCACGACGACCTGTTCTTGCACCGGTACCGGCGGCACGGGCCCGACCACGCCCGCCACTTCGGCGGACTGAATCTGGGTCGGCGTGTTGATCATGAAGTCTATGATCTTTTCACTGACCCCTGCGTTCTTGAGATCAACAATGTCCGCCGTGCTCAGGTGATAGACCGTGCGGGAGTTGCGGATCTGGCTGATGACGAGCTCGTCACTGACCCCGGCCCTGGCCAGCGCTTTGACGTCCGGCACCGTCAGCGGCTGACTCTGTTCGAGCCGTTGCAGGGTCTGCGGGGCTTGCGCCCGCAACTGCGCCTCCTGGGTCTGGTCCATGCCATGCCCGATGAGACCGCCGATCACGGCGCCCACAGCGGCGCCGACCAGCGGGGCTGGACCCGGATGCCGCCCCATGCTGCCGACGATCGCGCCCGTCGCCCCGCCGGCCAGAGCGCCGGAAGCCGTGTAGTCCGGCCGACCCGTTGGAGACATGCAGCCCGCAGCCGATATTCCCACAACTGCGACCAAAAACAAATTACCGTATTTTTTCATGGCTCTCTGCTCCCTTTTATTCACATATCAGCCGGTTGGTTGTGATCCGGCTTCTATAATAGAAATCGCGCCGCGGCGCCCAGCGGTTACAAAGATCATGGGATGGTTTGCAGTCCCACCGACTATGCTCCAACTTTAAGAAAACGGCGCTTGTCTTGTCTATATTGTTGGAAACAATGGTGTTGCTTCAACGGGACGGGCGCGGCGGGATCGGCGGCTCCGTCTCCCAGCCGCCGCCGAGCGCCTTGTAGATGGCGAGGAGGTCGGTGGCGATGGTGCGCTCGCTTTGCACCAGCGCATCCTGCACGGAATAGAGCGCACGCTGGGCGCTCAAGACGTTCAGGAAATCGGTCTGGCCTTCGGTGTAGAGCCGCGTCGCCAGGTCCACCGCTTCCTTGTTCGACGACACCGCGGCAGCCAGCGCCTGCCGGTGCTGCTGCTCCTTGACGTAGGCCACGAGGGCGCCTTCGACATCGCTCAACGCGGTCAGTACGGTTTTCCGGTAGTTGAGCAAGGCCTGCTGTTCGAGCTCGTTCTGCACCGCGATGTTCGCGGCGATGCGGCCGGCGGCGAATAGCGACCATGCCACGGTCGGGCCAGCGGAGTAGAAGCGGTTGTTCCAGTTCACCAGCCCGGAGGGCGTCGTACTGGAAGTCCCGAGACTGCCGGTCAGCGAGAACTTTGGGAAGAGGTCGGCGGTGGCGACACCGATGCGCGCGGTCGCGCCGTGGATCGCCGCTTCGGCCGCGCGCACGTCGGGCCGGCGGCGCAACAAATCGGCAGGCAGTCCGACGGGCACTTCCGGCGGTGTCGGCGGCAGCGGCGCGGCGGTTTCGAGGTCGGCGGTCAGCGCGGCCGGTTCGCGTGCGAGCAACACGCTCAGCGCGAACATCGTCTGCCGCGTCGCCGTTTCCAGCACGGGAATCGCCGCGCGCGTCGTGGCGACCAGCGCCTCCGCGTTGGCTACGTCGAGCTTGCTAGCGAAGGCCGGGAAACGCTTGCGCGTCAGCATCGCGCTGTGCTCCTGCGCGACAAGATTTTCGTTGGCGATGGCAATCTGCTGCTGATAGCCGCGCAAGTTGAGGTAGTTCAGCGCGACCTCCGCCGTGAGCGAGATGAGCACCGCGCGGCGGTTTTCGACGCTCGCCGCGATATCGGCCTCGGCGGCCTCGATGTTGCGGCGCACGCCGCCGAAAATATCTATTTCCCACGAGGCATCAAGACCCGCCTGATACATGTCGCCGGAAACCGCCGCGGCCCCGCCCGGGCGCTGCCGGCGGTATTGGCCGGAGGCGTCGGCGGTCGGCCAGAAGCCGGCGGCGACGATGCCGCGCTGGGCGCGCGCCTGCCGAACGCGCGACTCGGCGATCTTCAGGTCCAGGTTCGTCGCGATGGCGCGGGCGATGAGCGTGTTCAACGTGGCGTCGTTGAACTTCGTCCACCAGTTCGTGATGGCGACCGGCTGCGTCGCGGCGGTCGCGGTCCACGTCGCGGACACGGGATACTGCGGCGCGCGATAATTGGGTCCGACCAGGCAGCCGGCCGCGAGCAGCAAGCCCGCCAAGGGCAGGACGGCGGCGCAGCGGAACAGGGAAACTTTATGCGGGCTCATGGGTGCCTCATTCATAGCGCAGGGCCTCGATGGGATCCAGGCGCGAGGCCTTCCACGCCGGATAAAAACCGAAGATGATGCCGACGCTGGCGGAGACGGCGACAGCCGCGACAATCGCGGTCAACGAGGTCAGCGTGGGCCAGTGCAGGAACTTCGTGACCAGGTAGGAGCAGAGGCGTCCCACCACGATGCCGAACGCGCCGCCGGCGAGGCACAGGATGACAGCCTCGATGAGGAACTGCCGCAGAATGTCGCGGGCGCGCGCCCCGACGGCCATACGCAGGCCGATCTCGTGCGTCCGCTCGGTGACGCTGACGAGCATGATGTTCATGATGCCGACGCCGCCGACGATGAGCGAGATCAGCGCGACGACCAGCAGCAGCGTCTTCATCAGGTCGGAGGTCGAGGAGAGCGCCTTCATCATCTCGGTCATGTCGCGGATGCTGAAATCGTCCGCTTCGCCTTCGCGCAGGTGGTGGCGCTCGTGCAGTAGCGCGCTGACCTGCGCGATCGCGGCGGGGATTTCCGCGCTGGTCTGCGCGGCGAGGAGAATCTGGTCTACGTTCGTGAAACGCACGGGCAGCGGCGTATCCGCCGCCTCCGTGTCCGAGGGCACGGGATACAGACTCGTCTGCGAACTGGGATAGAGCTGGTCGAGCGAGTTCACCGCGTTGGCACTGCTGGCCGCGGCGCTTTGGTTGGCGACGGTCGCGGAGCTGCCCGACACGCGGTATTTGATCGTGGTCCACGGAGCGAGCAGGATGTCGTCCTGGTCCATGCCCATCATGTTGGCGCCCTTGCCGGCCAGGACGCCGATGACCGTGAAGGCGACGTTCTTGACGCGCACCTCCTTGCCGAGCGGCGATTCGTCGGCGAAAAGGTTGCGCGCGATCGTCTGGCCCAGCAGGCAGACCTTGCTGCCGTTGCGCACGTCGCGGTCGGTGAAGGTCTCGCCCGCGGCTAGTTCGGTCCACTCGCGCACGGCGAGAAAGTCGGGCGTGGTGCCATAGATATACATCGGCACCCAGTTGCGGTTGCCGGCGACAATCTGCGTGCGGGCGCGGACCACCGGCGCGGCGTTGCGCACCGCGGGGCACTCGCGCAGGATCGCCTCGCTGTCCTGCGGCGAGAGCGTCATCGTGCTGCCCGCGCCAAAGCTGATGCCGCCGCTGGCCGCCGTGCCCGGCATGACGAGCAGATTGTTCGCGCCCATGCTGGCGATCGTGCTCTGGATCGCGCTGGAGGAGCCGTTGCCGATCTCCATCATCGCGATCACCGCGGCGACGCCGATGATGATGCCGAGCGTCGTCAGGATCGCGCGCATGACGTTGCGCCGCAGCGCGTGCAGGGCCATGCGAAACGTGCGGTAAACCTTGCTCATGACGCGCCTCCCGCGGCGTCCGCCACGATCAGGCCATCGCTGATGCGCACGGTGCGCCGCGCGTACTGCGCGATGCCGGCATCGTGCGTGACGAGAATGATGGTGAGGCCCTCCTCCCGGTTGAGCCGCTGAAACATCTCCAGAATTTCCTTGCTGGTTTTCGAGTCGAGGTTGCCGGTCGGCTCGTCGGCAAAGAGCAGCCGCGGCCGGTTGACCAGCGCGCGCGCGATCGCCACGCGCTGCTGCTGGCCGCCGGAAAGCTGCGATGGTTCGTGGTGCATCCGGTCGCCCAACCCGACGCGTTCGAGCAATTCCGTCCCGCGCTGCCGGCCCGCGCGCTCGGTCAGGTTCTCGTTGGAATAGCTCAACGGCATGACGACATTCTCCAGCGCACTCGTGCGCGGCAGGAGGTTAAACCCTTGAAACACAAACCCGATTTTGTGGTTCCGCAGGAGCGCCCGGCCGTCGGGCGAGAGCTGCGAAACTTCCTCGCCATCGAGCCGGTAGGTGCCCGACGAAGGATGGTCGAGGCAGCCGAGGATGTTCATCAGCGTGCTCTTGCCGGAGCCGGAGGCCCCCATCAGCGCGACCAACTCGCCCAGCTCCACGTTCAGCGAGATGCCCTTGAGCACCGGCACATCCACCTCGCCAAGGTGGTAGGTCTTGAAAATATCCTGGAGTTCGATCAGATGCATGGCCGCGCGCTTCCCGATCCGCTTATCGCTTACCGCCGAACGGCATCTTGGGCGCAAAGGGATTGACGGTATCGCCACTGCCCGCGCCGCCGCTGCCGCCCGCCGCCGCCAGGCTGCCGCCCCCGCCGCCATTACCCGTACGCACGGGCGCCCGCGCCGCGGCGATGACGACCTCCGCGTTTTCCGCCAGTTTGTCGCTGACGATCTCGGTCGCCAGGCCATCGCTCAAGCCCACGCTCAGGCGGATGGGACGGACGTAAGCGCCATCCTGAATCCACACCGTGCCGCGCGCCAGCGCCGGGCTGCCGGAGGCGTCGCCACCCTCGGACGGCTTGCCGCCACCGCTGCGCCCTTTGCGTCCGCCCGTCGCCGCGGCCGTGCGGGCGTCCGGCGCAATCTGCGCCGGCAGCGGCGTCCAGCGCAGCGCCGCATTTGGCACCGTCAAGACGTTCTCGTGCTGGTCCACCAGGAATTTCGCGTTCGCGGTCAAGTAGGGCAGCAGTTTGCCGTCAGTATTTTCGGCCACGACCTCGACCGTGTAAGTGACGACGTTCTGCGTCATGGTCGCGTTCAGCCGCACCTTGCCGACCTCGCCTTTGAAAACGCGATTGGGGAAGGCGTCCACCGTGAACGTCACCGGTTGACCCGGCTTGATGTTGCCGATGTCGGCCTCGTTGACCGCAATCCAGACCTGGATCCGCGTGAGATCCTTGGCGATCAGGAACAGGCTCGGCGCGTTCAGGCTGGCGACAACCGTCTGCCCGATATTCACGCGCCGGGCAATGATCACGCCCTTCACCGGCGATTTGATGACGCAGTAGCCCAGGTTGCGCTTCGTGCGCTGCACCGCGGCATCGGACTGCGCGAGCGCGCCGCGCGCCTGTAATATCGCCGCCTCGCCCACCGCCACGTCGGCCTTCGCCGCTTCAAACGTCCCCTGATAGGCGTCGAACACATTCTGCGCGAGCGCGTCGGAGGGCCCGAGCTTCTGCGCGCGCTGCCAGTCACGTTCCGCCTGGCGGAACTTCGCCTTGATCTGTTCGAGGTTGGCCTCCGCGCTGGCGATTTGCGCCCCGGCCTGTTGCTGCTGGGCCGCGGCCTGCGCGGCATCGGCGGAATAGAGCGAATCATCAATCTGCGCGAGGACCATGCCGGCCTCGACCTGCGAGCCGTAGTCAATCGGTTTGCCGCTTTTATCCTTGCCGAAGTTGAGGATCTGCCCGGCGACCTGCGCGCCAACGTCCACGACCTCCTCCGGTTCGATCGTGCCCGTCGCGCTGATGGTGGCGAGCACGTCACCTTTTTTCACCTGCGCGGTGACAAACAAGCCCGCGGCCGCGCTGCGGTTATGCGACCACCACCACACGCCCACCAGTCCGCCGAGGATCGCCACGACCAACCCACCCACCAGGATCTTCATGCCCAATTTCATCGCATCACTCCCCTCGCATCAAAACCGTTCGCGCCTGCTGACACCGCGCCACCGGCCAGCAATCCCTGACCCCTGCTTTTCCGGGCCGGTGATGTTCATCGCTGGAAAACAAACGGGCGCCATTCCCAGTCCTGGAAAAGGCGTCCGGTTGCAGGAGCGCTGATCACCGGTGATATCCGCCGCCGTGGCACCCGCCGCCGTGATGACCGCCACCGAACCAGAACGGGGACAGCGGCAACGCCGCGCCGATCTGCACCGTCGGCGGCGCGCCATAGGCCGGCTGGGCGTAGACCATCGGCGCGCCATAGACCACGGGCGCCGAGTACACCACCGGTGCGGATTGCGCATAGATGACCTGCGGCGGCGGTGTATAATAAGCCGGCGCACGATAAACGACAGAGGGCCCGCAGGCCACGCGCACAACGGACGCGCGGTACACGATGACCGGGTCGCCGTAGGGACCGTAAGCCCAGCCGGTCGCGCAGCCGGCCAGCGAACAAATCAGTACGGCAATGGTCTTTTTCATGAGGACCTCGGTACGCTTCAGCGCCGGCTGCGATCGGTGTCGTCCGGTCGCGTTACGGGAGCATCCGCCCTGCCGGCAGCGCGCTCATTGGTCGGCCGCGATGGCGGACTGATCTCACGTCCGACCGATGGCGCCGGTCGTTCCACGCGCTCCGCGGTCGGAATTCTGACGCGTTCCGGCTGGGTCAGACGCACATCCCGCGAGGGGGCGACGGCGCCGCCGCGATCCACAGGACGGGCCACCGTTTCGCGGGGGAGTTCCATCCCGCGACGCTCGGTGACCACCCCAGGCGCGCTACGCTCCACGGGACGGGCCACGGTTTCGCGCGGCAGCTCGGTCCCACGGCGGTCGATGACCGTTCCCCCGCGGTCCACGGGACGGGCTACCGTTTCGCGGGGTGTCGTCGTCCCACCGCGGTCGGTGGCCGCTCCCACCCCCCGGGGGTCCGTCGCCAGCGCCCGCGAGTTCTCCCACCGGCTCCGCTCTTCGCGGTACTTGGCATCCGCGTTGGCTTGCCGGACGTAACTGGCCCGCTGGTCGGAGCTGAGCCGGTCGAACTTCATCGCGGCCTCCGGTCGCTGGAGCACATCCGCCAGCGGGCGGACCAGGGTAGCTTCACGGCGCTTGGCTGCGTCCAGCCGGGCCACTTGGGCCTCCATATCCTGATAGGTCCGGGCCGGGCGCAGCGCCATATTGGCGCGGCGTTGCGTGAACGCAAGCTGCTGTTGATTCTCCCATTGTGGATTCGCCAGGATATGCTGGCTGTGCTGGTATTCGTGGATCGGGTTATACCAGCCCGACGAGTGCTGGTGATGGAACCATGGATAGATGCCGATATTCACATAGGCCGCGTCATAGTAATCGCCGAAGTAGTAGTGGCAATAGTGCGGGTGCACGAATAATCCGAAGTTCAGCAAGCCGAAGCTGACGACAATACCCGGCGTGAAGACAAAGCCGGCCTCCAAGTAGTACGGCTGCGGGAAACACACCGGCGCAAACAGCACGCCGCGCGTCTCGAGCGGGTAGTCCCAGTGGCCTTCGGCGATGACATAGCCGCGGGGCGTGCAGATATGGTGCGTCGGCACCCAAACCCATCCCGGTTGCGGGGCCAGCCAATAACCGGCCCGCAGGATGTACCGGGTCTGATGCCAATACCAGCAAGGCGGCACCCAGATATAATCCGGAGCGGGTGCCGGTATCGCCGTCGGGCTCAGGTCATAGTCCGGCGGCGGCGGCAGGTACGTGAGCTCCTGTGCGCCGGCCGGCGACCAGAATCCGGGGACCCATTCCCATCCGCCCGGCACCTGATTCCAATAACCGGGGATCCAAGCCATGCTGGGCGGCGCCATCCGCCAGCAACCGCTCACCCAAATATACGTGTTGCGATCCGTGTCCCAGGACCAGTAGCCCGGGGCCCAGATGACATTCTGCCCCTGCGGCTTGGCCGCGGGGGGGCTTTCCTGGACAACGGGCGGCGGCTGGGTCTTAACCTGCAGGCCGGTCTGTTTCTGTATATTGACCGGTTCAGCAAAGGCCTCGTGCACCGGGCCGCGGGTCAACACCTCCGGCACCTCCTGGGCAGGTGTCGGCGGCGGCGCCGTCTGCGCCGCACACCACGAAACACCCAGCGCTGCCGCAACAACCACGGCCATCAACGAAACCACGGAACTCCAACGATGCTGAATCCTGTTCATAAAGCTTCTCCTTTTCTCCCATTTTCTTCGGCCGGATCTTTTCCTCCCGCACTCTATACAACTAGTCGCCGCACGGAGTCCGGCGGTTACAACATCGGCATAATAGCTTGTAATGCCCTAGATTGCAAATCCACCCGTCAAACGACAATTGCGGCTTGTTATGTTCCGCGCCGCCTGCTAAGATTACAGCATGAAAATAATCATGCGTCTGCTGACGCTCGGCGGCCTCCTCGCGGCGGCCCAACCGACGCTGGTCCTCGGCGAGAGCGCCGTCACCGCCGGTGTGCGGCGGCACGCGGAACATTCCGTGTTTACCGACCTGCCCTACGGCAATGGCGACCTGTCGTACGCGCTCGGCTACGAACTGCACGAGCAAAACGCGCTGTGGCAACTGGCCGCGGACTATGCGCCGGACATCACGGGCACGAACAACGTGCACGCCGTGTTCACGCCGCAGTTGAACCTGCTGTTCAAGGACAAGATCTGGCGCGCGGGTGTCGGCCTGCTCGACAGCTACATCGAGCGCAAGGGCGACGAACAGAATGGCTGGACCAGCCCGTATTGGCAGTTCATTCTGGGCGTCAACATTCCGATCAATAAATTCTCGCTCGGCGCGGCCGCCTACTATCCGTTCGCGCACTGGAGCGAACTGAGCCAATTCGATGTCCGCGATCTGGATTACGGCGTCTCGCTGAGCTACACCTTCTAGCGCAGACTACCAGTTATCGATGGAAATCTTCGCCCAGTACGCGCCCTCCCATTGCCAGCCGGTCGGCTGGTTGAGGAGCTCGAGGGTGATGTATTCACCGGAGTACCCGGAGAGATCCACGTTGACGTCCTGCCAGCCTTTGACCGTCGTGTTCTGGCCCACCGTCTTGTGAAGGACCTCCCGCTTATCCACTTTCACAATGAGGTCCCAATCGCCGTCCGGATGATGGCCCACCGTCAGCCTTAGCGTGGTCGGTTTTTTGTCGGCGACTCTGATCTTCCGCTTCAGCACGCAGGCGGTGTCCTTGTCCAGCGGGTGCGTGATCAGCACGTTCTGCTTCCCGCCATGCTCGGGGTACAGGCCGGGATTCATGTCCGTTCCGCAATGCTCGATCGTCCAGCCCGGAGCGAACTTTTCGACGGCCTGTTCGATCGCGCCTTTCTGGCCCTGCAGGGGCCGCCACTCGGCGCTGCAGAAGGGCGCCAGGGCCGTCGAGGTGCACTGCTGGAACAGCAGGGTGCCCCCGGAGTCGAACAGGCTGACAATCAGGCCGTAGAACTCGCGCGTGGTGCTGGACTTCTCCTTGAGCCTGGTCAGGCTGATGCCTTTGCCATCCATGATGATGATCTGACCGCGGACCATGGCCGGCAGGGGGAGATGCTCGACCCTTTCGCAGCGCAGGTTGCTCATCCGCGCGAGCGGGTGGCTGTAATATTCGACCACCAGCCGGCAGCCCTCCCCCACCTCACGATTCTTGGTGGTCAGCGTCAGCCGGGGCACGGTGGTATAGGCGGTATAGGAAATCTTCTTTTCATTATCATATAATTCCGCCTTGGTGGTGGCGACAGCCGAGTGCACCTCGTAAAATAGCTGGCCCGTCCGCCGGTCCGCCGAGGGGAAATCCAGATGCAAGGTCAGCAGGTTCTTCAGCGGCGGCTCATTCCCCGGCGCATAGATCTTGAATGTGCCCGACTCCACAAAAGGCAGTACCGGTTTGGCGTCGGGGACGGGGTGCTCCGGCGGCTTGGTGGGCTCGGGCGTCGGGGGCGCCGGGGGCCGCGCCACCTGCAGCAGCGCTAAGGCCTCGCGCACGACGTTGTTGCCCAGCAGCCGTTCTTTTTCCGCCTGCACGTCGTCGGCGCCGCGCGCCGCCGGGTTATCCGCCATGGTTTTATATAGATTGTTCAGGTTCTGCAGATATTGATCGCTGAGGCTGACGATCCGCTGCGCTTGCTCCTTCGGCCAGGCGGCGGTTTGCGCGCGCCACGCGTCCTGCAACTTCCGCAACGCCGGCGGATCGGCAACCAACGCGGTGTCGGGGATGTCGCCGGACCGCTCGAACCGCTCCTGCTCGCCATGCACGGCCAGCACGGCCGTCATGTTATGGCCGGTGGCCTGGAAAGCTTCCTCCAGAGCCGCGAGGCTGTCGAGGTAGCGCTGCCGGTGCAGTTTGGCGGACTCCTGCCCCTGACGCTGCAGATCGCGGAAGGACGCCTCAAACTGCTTCTTCACTTCGACCAGGCTCGCGCCGCTGTTGGTCGGAGCCGGCGCGATTTGCGCCGTCGCGCGGCCCAACGCCAGCAGCAGCGCAGCGACCGGGAGAATGACGATGTTCCGTTGCATGCGTCGCCTGGTTTCCCGCATACTGCTTGTTGGTCTGTACGTTAGGGGATTTGCGGGACACAACGCAAGCCCAGATTCCCGTGCTGAGACCGTTCTGTCGTAACAATGGTTTTTCCTGGAATTGAACACAGATTACGATTGGTTTCCGTCTCTGGAGGAAGCACGGCCATAGATCCCGGGGCGATGTCCCCGGGTGAGATAACATGTCATCTTTCCAGCCGAACGACGCGCGCGGCGCGCGGCGCGCCGTCGCGGGCCGGTAGCGGTTGGAGGTTTCTGGTCATGTTGATGTGCCGGATACCAGCTTCCATGAACGCTGCGTCATCTTTTTCAAAGCCGCGCTGCTCATAGAAAGAAACCGCCTGCAGTTGTGCATGCAGATAGACTTTTTCAAGACCACGCTGACGGGCTGATTCCACGAGGGTCTCCAACAGCCGGGTACCGAACCCCTGCCCACGCCAGGGCTTCAGGATCGCGAGCCGGCCAATGCGGCCATCGGGCTGCAGCCGGCCCGTGCCGATCGGCCGGCCGCCATCGTCGGTGGCCACCACGTGAACGCAGTCCGGATCCATCCCGTCCCAGTCCAGCTCGCGCGGCACCTGCTGCTCCGCGCCGAAGACCGCGTCGCGCACGGACCGGATGTCGCTTTCTGCTGCCGCGTATGACACTATCTTTATGGTCATAAATCGCCGCAAAAAGAATGCTTCTTTTATGCGTTCCTTGCGTTCTTTTGCGGCAATTTTCCCGCTCGAATTTTGGATTTATTTCGGATTTCGATATTCAATTTTCGGATTTCCCGCCTTCGGGCGGGTTTAGGGCGGCAGGATCTGCACATCTTTTTGCCGCGACGCCGGTGTGACCTTCAACGCCTCCAGCTTGCCGGCGGTAAAGACGCCTTCCACCGTCGTGTTGCGCGGCGCGTGCAGCTTGAAGGCGACGTTCCAATCCGGCGGCCAAGCCGGCAACAGAATGATCCGGTCGCCCTCGGTCTGCATCAGCATGGCCTGGGTCGTGCTGAGGATGTTGCCGCCGTGGCATTGGTCGGGGACCCAGTCGTAGTTCGGCCCCCAGAAGGCCGGGAAGCGACTGCCGCCGTGCTTGTTGCCGGCGTTGGACACCAGCATCCGGCGCGCCTCGGCCGTCAGCCCGAGCAGGGCGGCCTGGAGGGCGTTCTGTTGCCAGCCGTGAAACGCCTGCTCGCTGCGCGCGGCATACGTGGCGCGGCCGATGTCCAGGTCCGGCTTGCCGACCCCGTAGAGCCGGAACGGGAAGATCGTGTAAAGCTCGGGATTCTCGCAGTTGGCTCGTCCCCCGAATTTCTCGGCCGGCAGGACCAGCTTCTTCCCGTCCCGCGTGATCATGGGGAGCTCCGGCAGCTCGCCCTGGAAGCGTTGCCAGCGCCGGCGCGCCGCGGCGTCCGTCACGTTCGCCGGCAGGGCCAGCAGCCGCTGGACCACCGCGCGCAGGCCGGCCACGTCGGGCGTGGCGTTGATGACGCCGTCCTGGTAGGTCTCGATGGACTGGTCCGGGTCAATCACGAGTTTTCCCGCCGCGTCGCGTTTGAAGCGGGTGTCGAAGTAGAGCACCATGGCGTCCGTCCACGGCAGCAACTCGACCTGGAGGAATTTCCGGTCCTGCGTGTGCTCGTAGTAGTCGAACATCATCATGGCCAGGTCCAGCCCGCTCGACCAGATCCAGCGGATATAGCTGTTCGACACGTCGGTCACTTTACGGCCTTGGCGGTCCCAACCGTAGTCGCCGTTGCTCATCAGCCCCCAGAAACTCATGGTCTCCACCACGTAGGCACCGTCGCAGTTGAACCAGAGGCGATTGCGCGCCCTGGCCAACTCTAGGGTATCGCCATACATCTTGAACAGGGAGCGCATCGAATCGTAATCGCCCGCGGCCAGCATGGGCCAGTAGGGCAGGCGCGTGTTCTGCCACCAGTAGTCCCCGCCCCAGGCCCGCCAGTCCGGGTCGGATCTGACGTCATCCCTGTCCCGGTTCTCGACCGTGAAAATGGAGCCGTTGAACTTGATGGCGGACGCGCCGCGCCCGCCGCAGGCGCTGACCCACCGTTGCAGCGCGTAACTGCGCGTGACCTGCTCCGCCTCGGCGTTGCCGCTGATCCGGACCCAACTGCGATTCCAGAATTCCTGCCACCACCGCTGATGCTGCTCACGCGCCTTCGCCAGGCTCACCGCATCCGCCGCCTTGATGCTCTGCGCCAGTTGCTCCACCCACGCCTCCGGGGTCGGCGTCTGAGCCGTCTGGACATAGATCGCCAGACTGTGTGTCCGGGCCGGCTGCTGCGACTGGAGTGTGCGCGGATCCGGCTTCGCGAAGCCCGCGCCGCCCAGCGCCGCGCCGAAGGTCCGGTGCAGCAACGGATCCTGCAACCGGCCCATGACCGATTCCAGCCCCTGGAGTTTCATGCCGATGGGCCAGACCGAGTATTCGTTGCGATGGAACCAGACCACGCGGGGGCCGCTTTCCACCACCGTGTCGGGTGTTACAAAACACTGTACACCCGGCTGGTTGGCGCCATCGTGCATGTGCCAGCAACTGCCCCATTCGGCCTCCTGGAACGGCCGCTTCTCCGTCCGCCAGACCTCGATCTTCGCCGTCACGCCATGCGGCTGCGGCCCCCCCGACTCGACATGGATGACCGGCCGGTTGGCGTCGACCCAGACGAGAATTTTAGATGTTTGATTGCTGATGGTAGATTGAATCTCGATCATGCCCTCGCGGAGCTTCAATTCCTGGCGGAATGGCTGCCCTTTGACGAACGGCGACGGCGTCAGCGCGATCCGCACCCGGCCCACCTTCAGCAGCCGGCTGTTCTCGTCCCAGGCATCGGTCTTGCTGATCAGCAGCAGCAGGTCGCCGTTTTCCTCCACCCACACGTTCAGGCCGATATCGCCATTGCCGATGGGCATGGAGCCGGACGAATTCCGGCTCGGGCTGTCCCAGACCACGTTCAGCCGGTCGAGATCCGCCAACGCCTCGAACGCCGCGGCGGCGCGCCACGGCAGGCACAACAGCGCCGCCAGGGCGAGGACGCGGCACACGCGGTCAGGGGTACAGGGCTTGGTCATCATCTTGCCTTCCTTCCGTTAACGGTTTCGCCATCGCGCCCGATCATGCCAGAAGCCATCCGCACGTGACAAGGGCGCAGGCGCGACCCATCCGCAATGTTGTCGCGTGTGATGTGGGAGTGAGGGGCAAATATGCGCCGTGCATCGGGCGACTCCGGTGCCCACGACACAGACTGCATTTCTCTTCCCCAGCGCGTCCACGCGATGGGTGTAAACGTGGCGCGGATCGGGTCGGGCGAAGCCCCCGCGCAGGAGCGTGTCAGACCGGTTCGGCCGCAAGGCGACGCGGGCGGCGCTGGACTCGTGTCCGCGCCGTCCGCGACAACACAGCGGACGGGCCGGTATCACACGCGATCTGCGCGGCCCGATCCACGCCACATCTTCGCCCCGCATCCCCAGTAACTTGCGCGGCCAAATTCCCGAACACTCTGCTCGCAGCCGGCCAAGGGCTCACTCACGAGTGAAATAGGTTGGAAAGTGATCGCCCCGTTGTATAGCATCGCGCATGAAACAAAATCTCCGCTGGCTGCTGCCTGCCCTGACCCTGCTGGCCGGCGCGCTGTCCGTGAACGCCGCCCGCGCGCCGGATGCGGACCCCGACACCCTGTCCGAGCGACAGTTCTTCAATCCGCCGCTGGCGGCGCGGCCGAGCGTGCTCTGGACGTGGCTCAACGGCTACGTCCAGACCAACCAACTGACCCGGGAACTGGAGGAAATGAAGGCCAAGGGTCTGGCCGGCGCGATCATCTGGGACCTGGGCAGCTTGCGCGATCCGAAGAACATCATTCCGGCCGGACCGGAGTTCCTCGGGCCGCAATCGCTCCAGTCCATTGCGCATGCCATGGACGCAGCCCGCCGCCTCGGCCTCGAACTCGGCTTGTCCGCCGCCAGCAGTTGGAACGCCGGCGGCGCCTGGGTCAAGCCCGAGCAAGCCAGCCAGAAACTGCTCTGCAGCACGCTGCCGGTCAAAGGGCCGGCGCGCATCGCCGCCACCGTGCCACTGCCCGCCGGCGCCAGCAAGTATTGGACGGACATCGCCGTCCTGGCCGTTCCGCAGGGCAACGCTCCGGCGACGGCAGCCGGCTCGCCGGCGCTCGACATCTCGCGGCACATGGACGCCCAAGGCCGGCTGATCTGGGATGCGCCGGCGGGCGATTGGCAGATCATGCGGTTCATCCGCAGCAATACCGATCAACATCTGATGTGCCCCAGCCCCCAATCCCGGGGACTGCTCATTGACCATCTGAGCAGCGCGGCGGCCCGGAGCGACATCGAGCACGTCATCGGCGCCCTGCGGAGCGTGCGCCCCAACCTGGGCGCGCTCAAATCTATCTTCCTGGACAGCTTCGAGGTGGATGAGGCGCTGGACTGGACCGGCGAGTTCATCCGCGCCTTCAAGGCGGCGCACCGCTACGATCCGGTCCCGTACCTGCCCGCGCTGTTCGAGTCCGCCGCGCTGCGCCCGGACATCGCGGAGCGCTTCCAGTACGATTATCGCCAGACGGTCAGCGATCTGCTCGTTGGGAATCATTACCGGACGGCGCGGGAGGTGGCGAACAAACACGGGCTGCGCCTGCTCGCCGAGGCAGGCCACGGCGGCTCGGCCCGGATGGATGTCCTCAAGGCGATGGGCGCGGTGGACGTGCCCATGGGCGAATTCTGGAACCACGAGCGCTTCTGGGTGGTCAAGGAGGCGGCCAGTGCCGCCCATATCTACGGCCGGCGGATCGTGGACGCGGAGACCCTGACCGGCTGGCGGCACTGGCAGGACGGCCCGCAGGAATACAAGCGCCGGATCGACGTGGCGCTCTGCGCCGGACTGAACCATTCCACGTTTCATACCTTCGCCCACAATCCTCCGGAGGCAGGACTGCCGGGGTTCGTCTACCATGCGGGCGAGCATTTCAACATGAACAACACCTGGTGGCACTGCGCCGGGCCGCTGATCGAGTACATGGCCCGCTGCTGTTACCTGCTGCAGCGGGGCCGCTTCGTGGCCGACGTCTGCTTCTACTACGGCGACCAGGCCCCGAACCTCGTGCCGGCGCGCCGGATTGATCCCGACATCAAGCCCATCTACCCCACCAACTGCTGTCTGCACTGCGGGCAGCCCAAGCCCGTGGATGCCGACGTGCTGGAGAAAGGCTACGACTTCGACTACGTGAACACCGAGGTCATCTTGGAGCGCATGCAGGTCCGGGACGGACGGATCGTGTTGAAAGATGGTATGAGCTATGCCGTGCTGGCGCTGCCCGACCGGGAGGACATGCCGCCGGCGGTGCTGAAGAAGCTGGGCGAGCTGGCCAAAAAGGGCGCCACCATCGTGGGCCGCAAGCCCCGGCGCGCCAACGGCCTGAACGGATTCCCCCAATGCGACGATGAGGTCCGAAAACTGGCCGACCGGATCTGGGGCCCGTGCGACGGGGTCAACGTTAAAGAGCAGGGTTACGGACAAGGCGCCATCGTCTGGGGCGTGCCCCTGAACGACGTCCTGCGGCGCAAGGGCATCCGGCCGGACTTCCGCGTGCTCCAACCGGCGAACGAGGATCGCCGGATTGACTACATCCACCGCGCGACCGGGACCGAGGACATTTTCTTCGTCTCGAACAGCTCGCTGAGCAACGAGACCGTCGAGTGCGTCTTCCGGGTGGACGGGTACAAGACGCCCGAGTTCTGGCTGCCCGCCGAGGGGCAGATCGTTCCCTGCCGGGACACAACGCGGGTGGAGGGCGGCGTCAAGTTGACCCTGCCGATGCCGGCGGCGTCCTCCCTCTTTGTGGTCTTTCGCAAGACCCCCACGGCCCCGGAGCATCTCTCGCCGGCACCCCTGCCCGTGGACGCGCAATCGGTGGCGGCGCTCAACGGCCCCTGGACCCTGCGCTTCCCGCCGGGCTGGGGCGCGCCGGAATCCGTCACGTGGCCCACCCTGCTGAACTGGGCCGAAGCGGACGACCCGGGGATCCGCTATTTCTCCGGGACGGCGCGCTACGTCACGGAATTCGAGATGCCGGCGGACCTGGCGACCAACCAGCGCGCCTTCCGGCTGGATCTCGGACGCCTGCGGGAGGTCGCCGAGCTGACCCTCAACGGCATCAACCTCGGCATCCTCTGGAAGGAGCCCTTCGTGGCGGACATCACGCGGGCCATCCGGCCGGGGAACAACAACCTGGAAATCAAGGTGACCAACCTGTGGTTCAACCGGCTGGTCGGCGATCTGCTCAGCGGCGACCAGAAAAAATACACCCGCACCAACATCAACTTCAACCCCAAGGACAAGACCCCGCTCCCGGCCGGACTGTTCGGCCCGGTCCGGATCATGTCCGCCGCCCCACCCGCGCCGTGATCAATGCCCGGTCTTGTCCACGGTCGAATATATCATAATCACGGCAGCGCAGGTTGCGCCACATCCGGGCCTGGGTTGTTCAAGCCGTTGCCAGCGTGGGTGGCGGTCCTGCTCCCGCCATTGCGTTCGCGGCCGGCGTTCCAGATACGGATCAGCGATGCGCGGGTAGGTCCGCCGCTTTCCGCAAAGCTTCCACGTCGAGGTCGCGCAGGTATTGGATCAGGTTCTTCCAAATGGAGTGATAGCCGAAACCGCCTGCGGTCATTTCCTTGATCGCGTCGTCCTTGCTCCAGCCTTGGACCGCCAGGCGATAGATGGCGCACATCGTCCCGGTACGGTCGGCGCCGTGCTGGCAATGGACGAAGACGGGCGCGTTATTGGTGTTCGTCACGATCTTCAGGAACCGAACGACATCCTCATCCTCGGCGTGCCATGTTTTAAAGCTGACGTGCTCGCGCCGCAAGGGCTCGCCGCCCAGCGCATGCTCGTCGCTGTGGACCGAACGAAGGTTCACCACCGTCCGCACTCCCAGCGCCGCAAGCTGGCGGAAGCCCTCCTCCGTCGGCTGCGCGCCGCGGTAGAGCGTATCGCTGACCTTGTGAAAATTCGGCAAACCCGGTTTCTCGATGGGCACGGCCCACTGCGGCGGACGGTTGGTGCTGGATTGTGCGGGGAGCAACGGCGCGCAGGCCAGCCACAACAGCAGGCAGAATAATTTCATCGCTGCAACTCATCTTGTTCAGGTCAACAAGGCCACCAAGTCGCGACACACATGGTGCGGCTGATAGGCGAACCGGTGCAGATCGGCTTCGGCCGTCACACCGGTTAACACCAGTACCGTCTCGATGCCGGATTCGATGCCCGCAATGATGTCGGTGTCCATCCGGTCGCCCAGGATGACGGTTTCCTCGCGTCGGCAACCAAGTTGCTGCAGGGCGTGGCGCATGATCAGCGGGTTCGGTTTGCCGACGAAATAGGCCTGGGCGCCCGTAGCCAACTCGATGGGCGCGATGAGGGCCTTGGTGGCCGGCACCAAGCCGCCCTCGACGGTGCCGGTCACATCGGAATTGGTGCCAATCAGTTTGGCCCCTTTCAGGACCAGGCGCACGGCGCGCGTGATCTGATCGTAGTTATAGCTGTGGGTTTCACCCACGACAACATAGTCGGGGCTGACATCATTGAGAGTGAAGCCAGCCTCGTAAAGCGCGTTGGTCAGGCCGGCTTCGCCGATGACAAACGCGCTGCCGCCGGGTTTCTGGCCAGCCAGGAACGCCGCCGTGGCCAGAGCACTGGTGTAGAAATGTTCCGCGGCGACCTCGATACCCAGGCGCGCAAGTTTCTGGCACAACTCGCGCGGCGTTCGTTCGCTGCTGTTGGTAAGGAACAGGAACTTCTTTTGCTCCGTGCGCAACCACGCCACAAACTCGGTCGCCCCCGGCAGCAACCGGTTGCCGTGATAGATGACGCCGTCCATGTCAATGATGAAGCCGGCCTTGGCGCCAATGGGGGCCTGTTCACTCACCGCGACACCTCTTGCCGTTCGAACGGATCAGGCATCGTCATTCAGGCGGCATGGGCACTCACCCGCGGGGACCGACCTGAAGATGCGCTTGCCTGGCGGAGACGATGCCACGCCGGGGCCGGAAAGGCAAATGTGGAGTTGCCGCGGCTGCCCTCCTCTGCGCAACCACTATGCAGGGCGCCGCAGGGTCGCACAAACGATGCCCTTCAATATCCCCATGTGACTAAGGCCTTGCCCGTGCGCGCGGCAGGATTTGTATCGCCGGCGGCAGGACCAGGGGTTATACTGCCACCCGCGAACGATGAGCGACATCGCAGAAAAGGGGATGGTATGGCCAAGTCACACGATGCGAAGAAGTCGGCGCAGAAGAAACCGCAGATGACCCTGATGGAGAAGCGGCAGGCCAAGCACGCCAAGAAAGCGGCCCGCACGAGCGCCGCCCAAACCGCGCTCTAAGCCGATCGTTCGACAGGCCGGTCTGCTGGAGTACCCGGTCCACGACGTGCATGCATGGGACTTGTCCCGCAGCCGTGAGGGGCCAGCGGTCCGGAAGCTATCCGTCCACCCGGATCCGGCCGAAACGATGCTATTGGTTGTACCTCTCCTGGTACGTCTTGCGGATCGCTTCGGCTTCCTCCGGCGTCAGGCCCTTCAGCCAGATGTGCTCTGCCCTGCTGAGCAGAACCTGGACTTTCTGCGCGTACTTCTCCTTGAGCGCCGGACTTTTTTGTGCGGCGACCTCGACGACGGCGGGCAGGAACTCCGTATAGAAATGTTTGGACACCTCGTACAGGCCGTGCCAGTGGGTGTAGTCGGGGCCCATCATGCTGGCGCCGTGGCGGGCGCGGCGACCCTCGTGATGCCAGAGCTCATAGAAAATCCACTGGACCTTGTGTTCGAAGGGCGCCTTGGGGTTGAGCACGCCGTCGGCTAGCAAGTCGTTCATCAGGCCCTGGGCCGGCTGGGAAAATTTGTCGTTGTAGAGCACGACCAGGTCATCGTACTGCCGGTAGAAGTTATCCACGAAGGCGTTGCCATGGCAGTTGAGGCAGACGCCTTTCATGCTCTCGCGGCGTTCGCGCCAGGTCATGATGGTCTGCACTTTGCGCGGCACCGTCTTGGTGACAAGTTTTCCGTTTTCGACGACCTTCTCGCTGGTCTGGACCGTAGCGCCCACGGCCGGCCGCTCCTTTGTATCGGGGACCGTTTCCTTGAAGCCGTCAGCATAGATCACGAGGTCCAGCTTCGTGCTGATGACAGGCCGCAGCGTCCACGAGATGCGCTCGCCGACGTCGTGGTTGTTGCCGACGGCCTTGCCGTCGGGCGTGCTGTAGCTGGCGATGTGGCAGGTGGCGCACGTCGGCGCGGCCGCGTAATCCTTGCCCAGAATCCAGTCGCCGCGCTTGTCGAGAGCCATCTTGTCCCGGTTGGCATAAAACGCGATGCCGTGCTTGCTTTCGTTATAGATCTCGATCTGCGGATGGTCGGGCCCCATGTGGCACTTGCCGCAGTTCTCGGGCGAACGCGACAGCTTGGCCTCGAAGGCATGGCGCGCATGGCACGCGTGGCAGGAGCCCTTTGAGCCGTCGGGGTTGAGTCGGCCGATGCCGCTGTTCGGCCACGTGCCGGGGTCCAGCAAAGGCTGGCCCGAGGCCGCGCGGCGGATCTCGCCCTTGTCAGTGCGCTGGAACTTGACGATCGCACCGTGGCATTGCCAGCAGCCGTTGACGGCGTCGGCATTGTTGCCGGGGGTGCCCGCGGCCTTTTCGGCCAGAATGTTGTCGAGGCTGGCGAGGATTTCGCCGGCTTTCGCATGGTGGCTCACGGCGAATTCCTTGCATTCCTTGTCGTGACACTGCGCGCAGTCCTTGGGCGTAACCAGCGTCGAGATCCAGACGCCTTCGTGCCGCCAGGCGTCCGCTTCGCCGGCTTGAGCGCCATGGCAGTCCATGCAGCCGACGCCATTCTGCCCGTGCCGTGAGCGTTGCCACTCCATCACCAGCGCGGGGGACAGCTTCTGATGGCAAGCGGCGCATGAATCGCCGGCGGCGGGCTTCTTCTCCTCGGCCCCGGCCGTGAACGCTACGCCGGCCAAGGCCAGCACCACTTGGAGTGTCATCTTCAGTTTCATAATGTCCGCCTTGAACGTCGTTATGACGCTACCATGATGCTCAACACGGGGCGCTTGTCAAGAACCGTACAGCAGATCTCATTATCGGAACGTTTACACGTTCCGCTCCGGGGAGAGATCGCTCCGATCTATCCAAAATGCGAATTGCTGAGCGTTACCGCACCTTGCCGCCGGCCTGCACCGCCGCCAACACCTCTTCCCCCGTCGCGACAGACTTTCAGGGCGCCCGGCCGCTCCTCCGATATGCCCAGGCGCCGTACAAGAATACCGCGATGCACGAAGCCTTGAGGACGAGCAACCACCATGGACGCCACCATGCGCCGGTTTGCGACTCGATGACATCCGAGGCGCTAAAAACGAGAAAAGCCACGGCCAGGATGAGACCGAGCCGGCGCCGCCGGCCCGCGGCGCGACAGGCCAGCGCGGCGCAGGTCAAGGCAAAGCCCAACCAGAGCACCGCCTCCACGAGGTTGCCGGTAACCGTAAGATCTTTCATACTCCGTTGCCGATGCAGAACGCTGCACCTGAGCGGCGCGGGGAGAACGCTAGCGGCGGCTTTTCAGCGTACGTCGCCAGATGATTGATCTGCTCTCCGATTCTGTCTTCTTCTCCCGATCAGAAACCCGAGCCCCTCGATGCCGCTGCTGATCAGATAAATTACCGCCACGAGACCCGTCGCTAGCGTCAGCAAACCAAACACAACGCTGGCATAGAAGAGGAGCGCCTCGGCATCGTGCAGTGTCCCCTGCTTGATCTTCCCGGCGATTGGCGCCAGGCATAATGCCGCGACCAGGCCACAGCCAGCTGAGGTCGCCAGCAACTGCAAACCCGTCTTGAGCGTCCTAGTCATCTGCAGCAGCCGTCAGCCATTTCCCGATCTTTGTTCGGACCTTATCACGGCTCGTGAAGAAGAGGAAATGGGTTTGGCCGTCATAGGATTCGTACTCCAGACGCAGACCCCGTTTCGCGATCAAATGGGCCGCTCCACTTATGTAGGAGACCGGAATACGATTGTCGGCGGTGCCGTGGAGGATCAGGATCGGCTTGTCCTTCCACGCGGCCACAAACGGGTCGGCCAGCAACACGTCCTCGTCCAGCACGGGCGAGATGAAGATCAGGCCCCGGTAGGCCTGCGGCGCGCGCCGCGCCCCGAGGCCGACGCCCCGGCCGCCATTCGACAAACCCGCCAGGTAGATGCGTGCCGGGTCCAGCGCGGGATGGGATTCGCAATATCGGCGCGCCCGTTCAATCGCGTCCGCGCCCCCCGGTTCATCCCAGTTCCCGGCGCCGAACGTGGGGGCCACGAGCGCAAAGCCGTATTCGTCGGCCATGCGTTTCCACACCCACAAGTAACCCCGGAAATTGCCCAGGCTGCCATGCAGGAAGAGCACCACCGGCAGACGGCCCGGCGTGGCCGTTTTCGGAATGTACTCGTAGAAATGCCCGCTGGGCCGGCGGCCCAGGAAGAGATCCATATACGTCAGGTTCAGCACGGAACCGAGGCCCTCAAATTCGGGCGCGCGCCGCATCTCGCCGTAAATCGCGCGCACCTGACCGCGCAGTTCCATCGTGTTGGCCTTATCCATCAGCGGGTCCAGCGCCGGCACGACGTAGGTGGCCAGGATCAGTTGATCCATCTCCGGCACCAGGTTCGCCAGCGAGGCGCGCCGATACGCGGTCGCCCCCGTGAAGCACGAGTGCACCGCCGAACCCGGCAGCGAACGTCCATCCGGCGTGAGGCCATAGTCAATCCCGAGCAACAGCAGGGCCGCAGCGCCCAACGCCAAGGCGACCGTAATGATGGCGCGCTTGCGCTGGAGGTAAGTCGCGAACCACAACAAGACGGGCGCCGGCAGACCGAGGAGCACGGCAACCGCGAAGAGCCGCCCCTGGCAGGTTTCCCCGTGCGCCAGCAGCAACCCCGCCAGAACGTATATGATGACAGCGCCAACGAGGTAGAGCGCCGCCGCGACCGAGACGATGAATTTCAACACGGGCTTGATCCGGATGAGCGTTTATTTGCTGACGGTCAAGGTGGTCGGCTGGGCGGTGATTTTCAATCCGGGGATGGTGACAAGCCCCTCCGTATCGGCCTGGCCCTGGCCTGTCGCGGCCCCGAAGGTCCAATGGAAGGTTGCGCCGGGCTTGAGTTGCATCTGCTGGATTCTGCGCAGGGAAACGTCCGCGGTCGCGGCGGCGGGTATGTCAAACGTCGTCTTGAGAACCGCCGGGGTTGCCAGGAAGAGCGCCAGTTCGATTTTATTCCGCGTGTCGCTGATGTTCTTCCAGCGGAAAAAGGCGTTGAGCTGTCCCACGGGTTTGCCCTTCCCCGCATCGGGCCAGGGCACCGGGTCGTTGCTGGACGCGTGGGTGAAGACGGGATACGCCGCGTTCCTGATGACCTGCAGCCAGTCGAACGAATTGATCAGATCGTTGACCTTCTCGATCGCGGCATAGCTGTGGGCGTGACCGAACGGCCCCCAATAGAAATAGAGCGGATAGTGCCGCTCCTGCATGGATTGCGCAAAGCGGTCATGGCCGGCGGACCAGCCGTCGTTTTGGGCGGAGAAGTCAACCACTACCGGCGGATCGGGGATTTTGACATTGGCCGGAACCGTTTGCGGCGGGAAATACATGCGCTGGGCAGCGTGTTCAATGCCAGCGGGCACATTGGCTTTGATCGCGGCGAAAACATCGCCATGGCGCAAACCGATGCCGAGCGTGCCGCTGCCGCCCATGGAGATGCCGCACAGGTATACGCGGTTCGGGTCAATGCCGTACTTTTCGATCACCCAGTGGACAGTGTCCAGCACGCGCCGTTCGACGGGCATCGGGTCACCGCCGGAATTCCGCTTGGTCAGATGCGCATCGCCCAGGTGCAGGCCGCCCCACCACCAGTCGCCCTGGTGGGCCCGGCAGTCGAGATAGAGCGCATAGAAATTGTCCGGCGAGCGATAAATGTCATGGTTGCCGACATCGCGCGTGCAGAGCAGACACGAGACGACATCATGTCCCGCCGAATGTAGCACGACATACAGGGGGGCGTTCTTGCGCTCCGGCCTGGGATGGACCACGATGAAGGTATCCTGCTGAGGCGCCTGGTAGCCCCATTCCGGTTTCACACCGTGCTGAAAGATTTCAGCGGGTCGCCCGTTGATCGTCAGGTCGGCAACCGCTGTGCCTTGGATGGCCGGGATGGTGGCTGGTGGCCATTCATTTCCTGCGGCAACCAGCGGAAGGACCGCGAGCAGGGACCATGCGAACCATACGTTTTCCATTTTACCATCCAGGCGATGGGCCAACTACCCGGTTCCTTTACCACAACCGTCAAACCAACACAATCTGTTGCCGGATGGATTTCGCAGCGCGTATGCGGCGTTTATCCCATGGCTTCGGGCGGTCCGTGCGGTTGGTGGCACCGGTCGGCCCGCTTCCTCGTTTTTGACGGGTCAGGATCTGAAGGGTCTGGCCGGGCTGGAGGGCCTCGGCATTCCGCAGGTTGTTGCGCTTCACAATCGCCGCTACGGTGTCAAGCTGAAGCTGGAAATAAAGCTTGCCTTTGACCGATAATAACATATATAAAGTCGTTTGACGGTCAGGTGCAGTGAACTTTGCTGACGGGGACAGACGATGGAAATGAAATACATGACCATCGGGGAAGTTTCGGCCTACCTGCAATTATCCGAGGAGACCCTTTACAAATACGTTCGCCAAGGGTTGATCCCCGCCGCCAAGATCGGACGCCATTGGCGTTTCGAAAGGAATAGCCTCGATGCCTGGGTCGCTGCCAAGACCCAGGGCAACCAACCGGCCGCGGGTTCATCCGCCCGCAGTTCCTTGAACATCCTGATCGTTGATGACGATGCCGCCATCCGGCAATTACTGGTTTACTGGATCAAGGCCGCCGGACATCGAGCCGAAACGGCCGAGAATGGCGACGTCGCCATGGAATTGATTGGTGCCGGCGTCTATGATCTGATCTTTCTGGATCTTCAACTACCAGGGTTGACGGGCGGTCAAGTGCTGGGACGTTTGCAGGAAAATCTGCGTCGCCCGCCGGTGATTCTCATTACGGGATACTCCGAAACACCGATCATGGCACAGGCGCTGAACTACGATCCGCTTTACGTTCTGGCCAAACCTTTCGAGCGCGACCAAGTTCTGAAACTCATCCAAATCGTGCAGGCCAGAAGTCGCGAGGATGAGCATTCAATCCAGCGTGGCGGAAAAGAAGGCCGGTCAAAGAAAGTCCTCACTGCGGATGCCGGCAACATCAAGGGGTCGTCGGTTTAGCCAAACTGTGCCGTTTCACGTTCTTTTTATGCAATTTTGTTGTTGATGAATTCCAAGTACGGCGTATAACGGCTGGTAAAAAATAGCCGACCAGCAAAGGAGAGCGACCATGAATTTCAGCATGTCTCTACGCAAACGGCCAGACGGGATATGGAAATGTTTATGGGCGTTGGCCTTGGCCGGATTCATCACTTGCACACTGGCCGTCTCAGCAACGGCAGACGCCGCGAAGACCATCATCTTCCGAAGCGATGATGCCGAAGCCTATTTCAGCACGGATCTGCTCAAGTACATCACCGATACGCTGATCACCAACAACATCCCGCAGACCATCGGCATCACACCGGCCAATACGTATGGTGAAACCCTTGGCGACGATCCAGCGGTCGTCGCGTATCTGAACGCCATCAAGGCTAATCCTAAGGTCGAACTGGCCCTGCACGGCTACCAGCATACCCTGAACGAGTTCGGCAGTCTGAATCTCTCCCAGGCGCAGGCTAAAATTGTCGCGAGTCTCGCCGTGCTGAATCAGACACTCGGCATCACGCCCGTCACGTTCATCCCGCCATACAACTCTTTCAACACCAACACGCTCACGGCCTGCAAGAACAAGGGCTTCACCCGTTTCTCCGCGGCCGACTACGACGACGCCAATGCCTGGGCCGAAGTGCCCACGGGGTTGCTGCATGTGCCGTCGACGGTGGATTTTCAAGATTGGGACGCCGGGGGCCAGATCAGGACTAGTGCGGCCATCATCCAGGATGCCCAAACCAGCCTCGACGCGAATGACGTGGCCGTCATCCAGATCCACTTCTGGGCCTTTGGCGACGATAATGGGACTTTGGATCCGGCCAGCTATCAGACGCTGCTGGAGGTTCTCGGTTGGGTTCGCCAGAAGGCGAGCGAGGGCGTTGCGCTCATGACAATCGGGCAGTACAAGCTGATGGAAACCATCGGGCTGAGCGGGAACCTGGCGTTCGGTAACGTCACCACCGGCGCCACGGCGACCGCCACGCTGACCATCACCAACAGCGGCAACGCGACGTTGACGGTCAGCAGCATCACGTATCCAAGCGGTTTCAGCGGCGCTTGGAACGGCACGGTCGCGCCCGGCGGCTTTCATAACGTGCTGGTGACGTTTGCGCCCACGGCCGTCACCAATTACGGCGGAACCGTGACGGTCAACTCCGACGCGGCCAGTGGCACGGGCACCATCGCGGCCTCGGGCAAGGGCATCGCCGTCGTAACGCTGACGAAGATCATCGGGCTGAGCGGGAATCTGGCGTTCGGCAACGTCACCACCGGCGCCACGGCGACCGCCACGCTGACGATCACCAACCGCGGCAACGCGACGTTGACGGTCAGCAGCATCACGTATCCAAGCGGTTTCAGCGGCGCCTGGAACGGCACGGTCGCGCCCGGCGGCTTTCATGACGTGCTCGTGACGTTTGCGCCCACGGCTGTCACCAGTTACAGCGGGAACGTGACGGTCAACTCCGACGCGACCAGTGGCACGGGCATCATCGCGGCCTCGGGCAAGGGCATCGCCCTGACGAAGATCATCGGGCTGAGCGGGAACCTGGCGTTTGGCAACGTCACCACCGGCGCCACAGCGACCGCCACGCTGACCATCACCAACCGCGGCAACGCGACGTTGACGGTCAGCAGCATCAGTTATCCGGGCGGCTTCAGCGGCGCCTGGAGCGGCACAATCGCGGCCGGCGGCTCCCATAACGTGTTGGTGACGTTTGCGCCCACGGCCGTCACCAGTTACAGCGGGAACGTGACGGTCAACTCCGACGCGACCAGTGGCACTCGCACCATCGCGGCCTCGGGCAAGGGCATCGCCGCCGTAACACCGACGAAGATCATCGGGCTGAGCGGGAGCCTGGCGTTCGGTAACGTCACCACCGGCGCCACGGCGACCGCCACGCTGACGATCACCAACCGCGGCAACGCGACGTTGACGGTCAGCAGCACCAGTTATCCGGGCGGCTTCAGCGGCGCCTGGAGCGGCGCGATCGCGGCCGGCGGCTTTCATAACGTGCTGGTGACGTTTGCGCCCACGGCCGTCACCAATTACGGCGGGACCGTGACGGTCAACTCCGACGCGACCAGCGGCACGGGTACGATGGCAGTCTCGGGCACCGGTATCGCCGCCGGAACGCTGACGAAGCTCCTGACGGTGACCGTCCAATCGTTGGCCGATGACGCCTATGAGGCGAACGGGCAGATGAATACGTCTGCTCTCATAACCGTGGCCGGGATTTCGGACACGACGACCTATCGGGCGGGGTACCGGTTTGCATCCGTCGGACTGCCGAAGAACGCCAAGGTGACGAGAGCTCATCTCACACTCGCGTACAACTGGGCAAGCGTGTCACAGGTCAATACGCTGCTTTACGGAGAAGCTGCGGACAGTTCGGCGACCTTCGGCACGACCGCGACCAACCTATCGAGTCGTACGCGCACGTTGACGAGCGTCCCGTGGAACGCCATGCCCATGCTCTCGTGGGGACAGACCTTGGTCTCGCCGGACGTAACGTCCATCGTGCAGGAGATCGTTGCGCGGCCGCAGTGGTTGTCCGGAAACCCGATCACGATCCTCCAGTACGAGGCCGGATCGGCTCAAGGCACATGGGAGGCGGTCTCAGTCGAAGGCGCCAAGGGGACGCCTGCTACCGCCGCCGTGCTCGAGATCGAGTACACTCCGTAGTATACTTCGCAGCCAACAGATCACGGAGGGTTTCATTTCTGCCGGCACGCCCCGCAACTGCCCGCCGCCGCCCTGGCGCCCCGGCGGACGTCGAGATCCTGTTCGAGGATCGCGACCTCATCGTCATCGTCAAACCGGCGGGGTTGTTGACCATGGCCACGGACAAGGAACGGCGCCGCACGGCCTATGCCCTGCTCGTCGAGCACGTGCGGCGCCACCGGGCGGGGCGGCTGTTCATCGTGCACCGGCTGGACCGTGAAGCGTCCGGTTTGCTGGTGTTCGCCAAGTCGGCGGAGGCGAAAGCCGGCCTGCAGGCGCAGTTCAAGGACCACTCGGCGGGGCGCACGTACGTCGCCGTCACCGAAGGCCGCATCCCCCGCGACGTCTTCACGATCAAGTCCTACCTCGCGGAGAACGCGGCGTTTCGGTGCTACTCCACGCGGGATCCGGCGCAGGGGAAACCGGCCGTGACCCACGTGACGGTCCTCAAGCGCGCGCCGCACAGGACCCTGATCGAGGCGCGGCTGGAAACGGGCCGCAAGCACCAGATCCGGGTCCACCTGGCGGAGGAGGGCTATCCGATCGTCGGCGATCCGGTTTACGGCACCGGGCGCAACCCGATCCGCCGGCTGGCGCTCCACGGCGCGGGCCTGATGTTCCGGCACCCGCGCACGGGCCAGCCGATGACCTTTGCCGCGCCCCTGCCCGCCGCGTTCGAAACGCTGGTCTGATTCACATACCGATGGTGACGTCCAAGCTGCGGCCGGATTCGAACACGATGGGCTTGGCCAGCGTCAGGCGCAGATCGGTACCGCGCATGGCCGACGTGGCCCCGAGCAGTTCGCCGGCCAGCCGCACCTCAACCGATTTGGCGCCGGCGTCCGGCGGGAGCTGGAACACCAGCGTTGCGACCCGCAACCGGCCCTCCACGACCTTGATCTGCCCGGTCTGCGTCTTCCCGGAGCGGCACTGGGTAAACAGCCCCCACCCCTCCGCGGCCGTGAACAGGGAGGCATATTCGTCCGGCTGCCATACCGGTCGGAAGCCGATCACGCCGGCGGGTCCGTCGTACACACAGCCCTCGCAGGTCAGCAACAGGGACCACGAGCTTAGCGCCCGTGCATAGAACTTGCCGCATTCGTCATCGCAGGGTCAAGAGGATGTTTTCGCTGGCGGGCTGGCTGCGGTGCAACAGCGCTGATAGCCAAGAGTATGCGGTGCGACTTATCTTTCGCTGAAGTCTCCGATTCCCCCGTCACCAGAATGCCGCGCGCAGCAGGCGCTCGGCGGCCGCGCTCCAGGATGGATCGTACTTCCGGTCGCGCCGCAGTTGCACGAAGAGCCGGCGCGCCGTCATCTTCCGCGCGAACCGCACCGCGGCATACCGGTCATTGAGGTGCGCGGGCATGCCGCACAGCCCGGCGATGAGCAGGTCCAGCAGGTCCAGCGGCTCTTCCCGCCCGGGCACGAGCACAAACTGCCACAGGATGCCGGGTTCCCGCCGCAACGCCGTGCACAGGATGGACAAGAGTTCGGCGCGCGCGGCCCAGAGGTCGTCGCCGTGCAACAGCACGGCCCGGCGGGCGCTGGACCCTGGGATGCGCCCCGGCAACGGATCAGCCGGCAGATGAATGTGAATCCGTTCGGGGAAGAGATCCGGCAGATGGCGGCCCACGAAGCGCACGGTAACGCAATCCTGCTGAGCCGGCGAACGTTGCTGCAGCAGCTCCTCCGCCCTGTGCATCTCGCGCTCGGAAAATGTGTTGGTCGAGAGTACGCCGTAGGGCGGCTTCGGCAGCGACTGGATGCTCCAGCGGCGGCGCAGGCGCCGCAGATCCGTGCCCGGAATCAAGAGCGTCTGCAGGCACTGCACGTTGAGTTTTTGCCCCCGCCGCCCCAGGCCGTGGGCCCAATCGAGCGACCGGCTGAACCCGTCGAACGTCTGGCCCGGCAAACCGTACATGAGGTCCACGGTCACGGCGATGCCCCGTGCGAGCAGGGCCGCAATGCCTTGCTCCAACGCTTCAAGCCGCGTGGGTCTGCGAATCAGGTCCAGCACGCGGGGCGCGATCGTCTGCACGCCGATTTCGATCTCGGCAAAGCGCGCGGCGGCCAGCCAATCGGCGTCGTCCGGCGTCAGCACATCGCCCCGCAGCTCGGCAAAGAAACGGAGACCGCCGGTCCGGTTGAGGCGGGCGAGCCAGCGCACGATCTCCCGGAACCGCGGGTGCGCGTTGAAGGTCGGATCCACAAAGCGAATTTCCCGCGCACCCCGCCGGCGCAGCGCGGCGACACGGGCGATGACGTCCGCGGGCTCCAGATACGTCGGGCGGGCACGCAGGTGATGATAGCGGCAGTACATGCAGGCCAGCGGACAGCCCCGCGAGGCTTCCGTGTAGGCCATGCCGGCGGGGTCGGGTTCCAGAAGCCCGTATGCGGGCGGCGGGAGCGCATCGCAGAGGGCCATCGCGGGAGCGGGCCGCCGGCCCCACCGGAACCCGGCGCCCGTGCGCCACGCGATCCCTTGCGCGTTCGGATCGCGCTCCGCGCGCAGCGCGCGCAGGAGCAAGGGCAGCACGCCTTCGCCTTCGCCCGCCACGGCGGCGTCCACCACGCCGGAGCGGAAGAGGAAGGGGTGCTCCGCAGCCACCTCCGGACCGCCAACCGCGATACGCACGGAGGGAAGCCGCTGTTTGACGAGCCGGAGGACGCGCAGCGTGCGCTCGACGTTCCACAGGTAGAGCGTGGCGGCAACCACGGCCGGTTCCCGGGCAAGGATGGACGCGACGAGCGCACCGTCGTCGCCGTCTTCGTCCGGGGGACCCAGAGTCTGCGCCGTGTAGAGGCGGCGCTCCTCCGACCGCTCCAGGGCATGCGTCAGGTAGGCCGCGGCGAGCGGGACGTTCTCATGGGGTCCATGAACGTCGTTATCCAGTTGCGGCAACTGGATGAACAGCACATTCGATTTACGGCGCACGGGTGCAGCCTACCGCCGAATCCCCGGCGACGCAATTGCCTTGCATCGGCGCGGGCGGCGGGCTATGAAGCGGCGCATGGCCACGGCGCGCGGCAGAATACTGGGCACCGGACGCTACCTCCGCCTGCTGGACTGGGAAGGCTGGGAATATGTCGAGCGCCACGGCGTGCGGGGCATCGTCGCCATCATCGCGGTCACCGACGACCGCCGGATCGTACTGGTCGAGCAGTACCGCGCCGCGCTGGATGCGCAGGTGATCGAACTGCCCGCCGGCCTGGCCGGCGACTTGCCCGGCGCCGAGCAGGAGGATCTGGCGGTGGCCGCCCGGCGCGAGTTGCTCGAAGAAACCGGCTACGCAGCCGCCACGCTGGACCTGCTCTTCGACGGGCCGCTGGCCTCTGGCCTGTCGTGCACCCTGATCACCTACTTCCGCGCCCGCGGCCTGCAGAAGGTTCATGCCGGCGGCGGGGATGAACTCGAGGACATTGTCGTCCACGAGGTCCCGCTCGCCACGGCGGACAAATGGCTCGCCGCGCAGCGCGCCCGCGGCTGCCTCGTGGATCCCCGGCTCTACGTCGGCCTGCACCTCGCCGCCGGCCGGCCGTAGGGCCGGCCGCAGCAAATCAGTAGACAGAATTCAGAAGTCAGAATGCATGCAGTCGGCCATTTTGGATGCTCTAACATTGCTGGTGTTTTCTTTTCGGAGGGACGTCCCGATCTCTCGGAAGAATCGGGATCGCGTCCGCTGCCGTTAATCGTTCTTGTTCTGCAAAGAGATGAGAAATGAATAGGATGATGACCATAGCGCTCATAGGCATCATCGCAGGGTGCCGTTCTGTTCAACCGTGGCACGGTTTCTTGAACAAGGATTACCGTCCGTGGCAGGAGTATCTGGAGCAAAACATAGATATCGAAGTTTCCAATAAGCCTCTTGACGACGTTCTTACTGAGCCACTGTTCCCCAATTTTAACTGCATTATCAAACTATCAGGGCAATCGGACACGCCACCCCGTGTGACCATGTATACAAGGGAAATCACTCGGCGCGAGGCACTTTGGCGCATGGCCCAACAATGCAAAGTGCGCATGACAGTCGAAGGCAAGGTTGTGTTGATCGTCCCGAAAAGAGAAATGTCAAAACCTGCTCACGCTGGTGACGGGAACACCCGCGCCAGGTGAGTAAAGTCCCCTCCTCCATCGCGTCCCCGCGATGGGTGCAAACGCGCCGTGCATCGGGTCGGGCGCTTTCTGCGCCCCGACACCGGAACGCGTCAGTTTCGTTCGGCTGCAAGGCGTCGGGGTCGCCGCTGTATACGCATACGCGGCGATCCCCGACAACACAGTAGACGGACGGAAATCACGCGTGACCGGTGCCGCCCGATGCACGGCGCTTCTTCGATCCTCACCACACACCCTGTAAACGACCCACCCCACCGCCCCCATCACAAAATAGCGCCAGATCGAAGAATCCCAGCCGGAGCTTGGAAACCGCCGCGCCGCCCTGTACCATCCCCCGCCATGCGCCAGCCGTGTGTTTTTTTCGACCGCGACGGCATCGTGAACATGCCGCCGCAGGATGGACGCCGCTACATCGAGCGGCCGGAGGAGTTTGTCGTCCTGCCGGAATTCCTCGCCGCGCTGCGCGTCGTGCAGGCGCGCGGTTACGCGGCGGTGATTGTGACCAACCAGAAGGGGGTTGCCACCGGTGACATCGCGCCGGAGGCCCTGGCGGCCATGCACCAGCGGCTGCAGGACGCCGTGCGGCAGGCGGGCCTGCGCGCACTGGTGGACATCCGCGTCAGCACGGCGGCGGACGACGCGCACCCGGACCGCAAGCCGAACCCGGGGCTGCTCCTGGCCGCGGCGCGCGACCACGGGCTCGATGTGCGGCGGTCGTGGATGATCGGCGACCACGAGCGCGACATCGAAGCTGGCCGGCGGGCCGGCTGCCGGACCGTGCGCGTCGGCGGCACGCAGCCGACGGCAGCCGATTTCCGCGTGCCGGACATGGGGCAGCTCGCCGCCTGGCTGGAAGCGCACCTGGATTCGGCAGTTGATACCACTACGAAACACGCGAAAGGCGCGAAAAATATTGATGATCAATTTGCGGGGAGATGAGCATTGTTTGCGCGGTTTTCACCAACTGGGTGAAAGTTCCATTGGATGTGAGATTTCTGTTAACTCATTGGTTGCAGGATTTTCTTTCGCGATTATTAGCGTATTTCGTAGTTGTATCGCTTTTTCCGAAAGAACATCCACCGGCCTGCCGGACGACGTATGAACGACACCGCCAGACCCAGCGCCACGGTTGCCGCTCCCCTGCCCCCGGTTGACGAGGCCGCCAAGCGGCGCACCATGCGCCTGTCGGTTGTCGAGGGCTCCACCTGGGCGATCATGGCCGGCTGCGGCGAAACCTTCACCTCGCCGTTTCTGATCTTTCTCCGCGCCGGCAACCTGGCCATCGCGCTGTTGACCTCCGGCCCGGTGCTGCTGGGCGCGCTGGCGCAACTGGCTGGCGCGTGGTGGGTGGAGCGCACCGGGCAACGGCGGAAGTTCCTGGCGCTGACCGTCATGCTGCATGCCCTGATGTACGCGCCCTTGTTCCTGGTGCCGCTGCTGTTCCCCGCCGTGGGGGTGGGCGCAGCGGTCGGTCTGGCCCTGCTGGCCATCTTCTGCGGCAACCTGCCGATGCCGGCCTGGATGAGCCTGATGGGCGACGTGATCCCGGAGGCGCGCCGCGGCGATTACCTTGGCCACCGCTACGGCATCATCTTCGCCTGCCTGACCGGGGCCAATCTGCTGGGCGGCCTGTTGCTGGGCTGCTTCGAGCGGGCGCAGCGGGTCTGGCTGGGCTTCGGACTCCTGTTCGGCATCGCGCTGGCGGCCCGCCTGACCGGCGCCGGGTTGTTCACCCGGCATTACGATCCGCCCCACCGCGCGGAGGGCGACGCCTATTTCTCCTTCTGGGACTTTCTGCGCCGCACGCCCCGGTCCAACTTCGCCAAGTTTGCCTTCTTCGTCGCGCTGATCAACGGCGCCACCAACGTCGGCGCGCCGTTTTTCAACGTGTACATGCTGCGCGACCTGCAGTGGACCTACACCCAGTTCACCCTTAACATCGTCACCATGTTCATCGCGCAGGCGGTGTTCTTCCGCTGGTGGGGCCGGATTGGGGACCGCCATGGCCATCGCGCCGTGCTCGTGGCCACGGGCTGGCTCCTGCCGATCCTGCCCGTCATCTGGGCCCTCACCAGCAACTTTTACATCCTGCTCGCCCAGCAGGTGCTGTCCGGGGCGGCCTGGTCGGGCTTCAACCTGGCCACGCAGAATTTCATCTTTGATGCCGTTGCGCCGCGCAAGCGCGCCCGCGTCATGGCGTACTTCAGCGTGCTCAACGGCTTTTTCACCCTGCTCGGCGGCGTCGTGCTGGGCGCGTGGCTGGCCACGCACCTGCCCAACACCTACCGCCTGGGCGCGCTGCACGTCACGTACCTCTCGCCGCTGCCGGCCGTCTTTGTCGTCTCCGGCGTCCTGCGCCTCGTGGCCCTGCTGCTGCTGCTGCCGCAGTTCAAGGAAGTCCGGCCGGCTGAGCCGATTTCACCCGGCGCGCTGCTCCTGCGGCTGTGGAGCGGCGAGGCGTTTACCGGCACGATCGGGTTTGTCGCCACGCGCCTCGGCGGCGCCTTCCGCCGCCGCGGCTGAGCGGCTGTGAAATCCAAGCATCAGGGCTTCGCTAAATTCGCACGGCGCTGGGCTATGAGCTATCCATCTCCGACATCGAAGTTGAACGACCTTGAGGCCGGCCATCCCTTCAATGTCGATCCTCGCGCCCTGACTCCTGGAGCCTGTTGAACTCCGCACGGAGCGTAAGGAGCCCGTAGGGGAGCAGGGCGACGATGGCGCCGGCGGACGCGCCGGGGGTTTCTTCAAGGGCGCACACGCTCAAGAATTTCGGGGCACCGCCGGGGAACGAAAGCTTTACGGATTCCTGTTTTTCGGAGAGGGACCGGAGACGGATGATGGCGGACCGGCCGTCGGCGCCCGGCTTGAGGATGGTCGCGTACACGCGGTCGTTGTCCACGGCGACCAGCGGCGTGAGCTTGGGATCGGCGTTGGCGGCGACATGCGCCAGCGGTTGCGCCTGTTCAAGGCCGAAACGATTGGCGGCCGCGGCGTCATAAACGCCATGCGGCAGGATGCGGTAGCGGAAGGTTGCCGGGCCGTCCTGGGTCAGGGGAAAGTTGGTATGCCAGTGGTTGTTCATGGCCCAGGAGTAAACGGTCGAACTGGGCTCGAGCTTGCGCAGCCACGGCCCGTGGCCGCCCCAGCCCGTGGCAATGTTAGCCGTCATTCCGCCGTATTCAAAGAGTGCCGTGTCGAGCGAGCACCAAGTGACGCCCTCCTGGTCGTTGGAGATATCGAGCCAGCGCTGCATGGCGATCCAGTTGCGGTTGGCTTGAGGCCACTGGTCCTGCTCCATTTCCATTACGCCCCAGGGAATATCCACGCGGGTGCGGCCCTGCGGGATGTCAAAACCGAAGCCAAAGTGGATGCCATCCTTGGCGACGAGCGGCAGTTTGTCCACGACATTGCTGATTTCCATCCACGGCTGGCCCGCGACCAGGCGCACGTTGCGGCTGACCGCACGGCAGCCGGTGGCCTTGGACGTGACGCGCAATTCCACGATCACCGGTCCGGATTCGACGGTGGCAATGGCGATGTCGGTGTCGGCCTTGGGCTCGTCGCGGTTGGCAGGTAGCCAGCGAAAGGCGTTGAGCCCGCCGTTGACCTTGGCGTCGGCAAAATTGCGGCCGGTAGCGAGGTTCACAAGCCGGATGATGTTGCCAGTGGCGGGGTCGAGGGTGACTCGCAGGTGTTGGTTCTCGAGTGCGGTGCCGTTCAGCTTGCAGCCGCCGGCCAGCGGGCACTCGCCTTTCACGACGCGATAGTGCCGGGATCCGAAGGCGGGGACCTCGGCCGTTAGAAACACCAGTTCACCGGTTGATAGCCGTTGGGCGGGGACATCCTTGTCCTGTTCGTCGGTGACACGATCACCACACGTGCTTTCCACCTTTGACAGCGTCACCAATCCGCCGTGTTTCCAGGAATGGGTGTTGAACACCGCGACGCCGCCATTGGATGGACCCTCGGCCGGGCCGAGTGCGCCGTTAGATTTGTCGGTCGCGGGTGCCATCGCTTCATCTAACAAGGCCTGCGTGCGCTCATCGGCCTGGCGGAAGCAGTCCTGCTTGGCCTTCCAAATCGCTTCCTGGAAAAACGGCTCAGTGGGATTTTCGGCGCACCAGGTGTGTTCGGAGCCGAGGGCGATGTAGCGCCAGGCCTCATCGAATTCGTCGCGCGGCGCGGGTTTGCCGGGGTGGAGCATCGTCCAGAGCGTTTCGGCCTGGGTGAGGCGTTCCTTGGCTTTGCGATTGATGGCGGTGAGACGCGCGGCGCTGCCCAGGCCGTCGGTCCAGTACTCGGTGTAGTCTCCTTTGACTACCGGAAGCTGGTCGCCGTATTTCTTCTCGATCGCCGCCATGATTTCGTGGCCGCCGGCGATGATCAGGTGCGGATAGGCATATTGCTCGTTCCACGCTTTGACCGCGTCCGGGATGTCGGCATCGAGCGGGCAGTTGTCCCACAGGCACCAGGAGAGCACCAGGAAGTCGTAGGGATGTTTCTCGTTCTCCATGGCAACCAGTTGCCCGGTGAAATCAACATTGGCGCTGCCGGTTCTGATGACGGCGGGGATTTTATCGGCGTCGCGCTGGCCGAACCACGGGCGGCCGGTACTGCCGCCTTTGCCCATGCTGCCGCTGTTGCCATAACCGCCCGGTTGGAGGAAGAGCACCTTGGACTTGCCGTCCGGGCCAACCCACCAAAACGGGCGCTGGTCAATCCCGTTGTGGGCGTTGCCTGCCCGGTCGGTATTAGGCCAGGCCATGATGTAGCGCACGCCCTCCTGCACCATGACCGGCACCAGTCCCCACGAGAAACCGGGGACATCCATCTGCTGGAGCGTGTCCATCGGCATGCCGGTTAGTTTCTGCAGCTCGCGGCTGAAGCGGAACGCATGGAACAACTCCTCGTCGGAGCAGACGCTGGTATTGAGGTTCAAGTAGCTGGCGTCCACGCAAAGCCGGCCGTCGCGGATGGCGTGCAGGACGCGTTCCCGTTGTTCGGGCAGCGTTTGCCAGAGGCGTTCCAGCGGCCAAGTGATCTCGGGGTTCCACCGGTAGCGGGCGCCTGCCGGATAATCCTTGGTCGCCTCGGCCAGTTTGATCCCTTCATCGATGTTGCGCTTGTGAATGAACTCGATGATTTTCTGCGGTGCGGTGTAGCCGATGTCCACGTGTGAATGCGGATAGATGAACACCGTCCAGTAGCGCATTGCAGGCACCTGCACGGTCTTCTTCAGCTCCCGGGTGCCCCGGCGCAACGTGAGGTCGACTTGCGCCTCCCGATTCATTCCAACATCGGCCGGCAGCAGCACGCGGCAACTTGCCGCCCCGCCGGCCACAGGCGGCAACTCGGTGGTTTCCGTCCGTCCAGCCACCGTCACCTCGACCTGCGCCTTGCCGAACAGCTTCGCAGCTTTGAAGTTGAGGGTGATTTCGCGGCCCGGCCTGCCATCGGCCCGGTGCCGATAGACCGGCTGCGGCACACACTCCATGTCCCCGGGAAACGGCAAATCCGTCTCCGCCACACCGCGGGAGGACGGAGGGGCACCGGATTCGCCCGCTGCCGTCACCTTCAAGATCGAAGCCGGAACCTCGGACCCGCTGGTGATCGCCTGGGCGTTGATGGCGCAAGTCAACAGTGCCGCCGCACAAAAGAAGCTTTTCATTTGATTGAATATCGTATCGCCATTGCGGCGGGTGCTGAATCAGATTTTCAGGTTCTTGCGCAGGCGCGTGAGGGCGGCCACGGTCTCGTCGGGGATCAGGCCGTGCTGGTCCGGGGGCACATCCAGCAGGAAATTGGCCCCGCCGGCGCGGCAGGTCTGGAACTGCTTCAGCAGCGCCTCGTCGGGCCGCGGCTTGTCGCCCGCCACCCAGAACCAGTCCCGGCCGATGGGGTCGCAGACCTCGCCCGGAAGGTAGTATTTCTTGCCCTCGATCGCATGCCACTTGCGGTGGCCGGTTCCCGCCGGGACGTTGCGCTCGATCGCCAGCAGGTCCGACGGCCAGGCGTAGGCGACGGCATCGGGGTTGCCGATGCCGTTGTTCATCATGATGACCGTCTGCGGCTGCAACGCAGCGATGTGCTGGTAGAGATATGTCCGGTAGCCGCGGCCGAGGACGCCGGGAATGTCGATCCACATCTCGGCGATCGGGCCGAACTGGGTGAGCAACTCGGTGACCTGGGCGGTCTGGAAATACTGATAGAGCGAGGTGGTGAAGGGTGGCAGGTTGGGATCGGGGCCGGGGATGCCATTCATGCCCCCCCACGGGCCGCCGTCCGACGGCGTCTTGCTGCCAAAACGGTTGTGGTTGTCCCAGGAACAATAGTAGAAGGCCGGCAGAACACCCTTCTTGGCGCAGGCTTCGCAGAATTTTTCCAGCACGTTGGTCTTGTCCGTGCTGTTGGCCACGGTGTAGTCGGTGTGTTTGCTCGGCCACAGGCAATGCCCGGCCACGTGCTTGGTCGTCAGCACGGCATACTGCATGCCCGCATCCCGGGCCACCGACACCCACTGGTCCACATCCAGTTTGTCGGGCGCGTAGGTCGTGGCGGGGGCCTTGCCGTCGGGCAGCTCGTTCTGGACGAAGGTGCTCATGCCGAAGTGGATGAACATCCCGTACTGGAGCGCTTCCCACTTGCGCAACTGATCGAGCGCCAGCCGCTGGCTGCCGGCCGCGGCCGGATCGGCCGGGGCCTCCGTGGCAGTGTCCGCCGCCAATGCGGGCAGCGCGCAGGCGGCCAGGCCGCCCACGGCGGTGCTGGTCAGAAAATCGCGGCGGGTCAGTTTGGCGTAGTTCATGCTGGTCATCGCTTTCTGTTGTTGGCGGGTGATTGTACCGGCGGGATTTCCGCTTGTCTACCGGCTGTGCGCAGCGCCTATCGGCACATCGCAGAACGTGAGGGCGGCGATGCCGTTGGCGCCGTAGATCAGATTCGTCGGCTTCCCCTCCCAGTCGCGCCCGGAGATGTAGCCAATGACCTTCGCGTCCGAGGGGGCGCCCAGCCTGAGGGTGATGACGTTGCCGGCGACCGAACCGGCGCTGACCGCCGCCTTGACACCGTCGAGATAAATCTCCTTCTTCATCTCATCCTTCCACGGACATCCGGGGTGACCCCGGTCTCCGCTCGTCGCGTCCCTATCGCCGCTGCCCGCCGTGTTCGTCATCTCCGGCGCGCTGCGCCTCGTGACCCTGCTGCTGTTGCTGCCGCAGTTCCGGGAGGTCCGGCCGGCGGAGCCGATCACCCCCGGCACCCTGCTGCTGCGCCTGTGGAGCGCCGAGGCGCTCGCCGGGCCGGTGGAATTCGTCACCACGCGCCCGGGCAGCGCCTTCCGCCGCCGGCGGTGGGAGAGCGGCCGGCATCGCCAGCAGGCTGACCAACCAGCACGCGATCCATGGGCCCTTTGTCGCGGTACGCATCGCACGCTGTTTACCACAGCGCTGAGCGATTTGAAACGGGAAAGGATTGCGCGCGCGGACAATCTATCCTAAAGTCACCCGCAAAATTCTGGAGGATCCATGAACAGTCGCTTGCGTTTGCAGATGGCGCTGGAGCACCGGCAACCGGACCGCGTGCCGGTGGATTTTGGCGGATCGGCCGTGACGGGCATCCACGTCGCGGCGGTGCACCGGCTGCGCCAGGCGGTGCTCGGAGACAGGAACTACCGGGTCAAAGTGGTCGAGCCCTACCAAATGCTCGGCGAGGTGGACCCCGAGCTGCGCGCGGCGCTCGGCATCGACGTTGTCCCCTTGACGCCGCGCAAGACGATGTTCGGCTTCGAGAACGCCGGCTGGCGGCCGCTGACGCTGTTCGACGGCACGCCCGTGCTGGTGCCGGAACATTTCGTCACCACCACCGACGCCAACGGCGACTGGCTGATCTATCCCGAGGGCGACCGCGCCGCGCCGCCGAGCGGCCGCATGCCCAAGGGCGCGCACTTCTTCGACTCCATCATCCGCCAGCCGCCGGTGGACGACGACCACCTCAACGTCGCCGACAACCTGGAGGAATTCGGCCCGCTCGGCGCGGAGGACCTCGCCTTCTACCGCCGGCGCGCCGCGGAGCTGGCCGACGACGAGCACGGCGTGTTTCTGACCATGCCCGGCACGGCCTTCGGCGACATCGCCCTCGTGCCGGGTCCCTGGATGAAATATCCCAAGGGCATCCGCGACATCGAGGAATGGTACGTCTCCACCGTCGCGCGTAAGGATTACGTGCACGCGATCTTCGAGCGGCAGTGCGAGATCGGCATGCAGAACATCGAAACGCTGATCGGCATCCTCGGCAACCGCGTCCAGGCGGTGTTCATCACCGGCACGGACTTCGGCACGCAGCGCGGCCTGTTCATCTCGAAGGCGGCCTACCGCGAGATGTTCAAGCCCTACCACGAGCGGGTCAACAAGCTGATCCACCAGAAGAGCGCCTGGAAGACGTTCATCCATTCCTGCGGCTCCGTGCGCGAACTGCTGCCGGAGTTCATCGAGGCCGGGTTCGACATCCTCAACCCTGTCCAATGCTCAGCCGCCCGCATGGACGCGCGCGAACTGAAACGCGAGTTCGGCCAGCACCTCACCTTCTGGGGGGGCGGCGCCAACACGCAGCAGACGCTTTCGTTCGGCACACCGGACGAGGTCTACCGCGAGGTGCGCGAGCGGGTGGAGATCTTCGGCGCGGGCGGCGGTTTCGTCTTCGACGCGGTCCACAACGTGCAGGCCACCACGCCCACGGAAAACATGCTGGCGATGTTCCGGGCGCTCAAAAACAGCAACCGTTAGTCTCGCTGCGTGCGAAAAATCGTTTTGCGGATGTTGCACCCCTGCAGGGTGTTATGGCATGACCAACGGGCTGTAACCCAGGGCGATGCCCTGGGCTGACATGTTGTTCTCCGTTGGAGAACATTGCGGGCCGCCTGCAGGGCGGCAACATGGTAGCCCGGCGAGAATCGCCGGGTCAGGACATTGGTTCGATAGGTTTCGCACCCTGAAGGGGTGCAACATTCGGATGATTTCTCGTTAGTCAGAACAAGGACCAACATGCCTAAATTCTTCATCACTCTCTCGATCCTCTGCGCGCTCGCCGCCGCCGCGTACGCCGCCGAAATCCACGTGGCCGTCACCGGCCGCGACGCCAACCCCGGCACGCCGGCCGCCCCCCTGCGCACGATCCAGCGCGCGGCGGATCTTGCGCAGCCGGGCGACGTGGTCACCGTGCACGTCGGCGTGTACCGTGAACGCATCAGCCCGCCGCGCGGCGGCGAATCCGACACGAAACGCATCGTTTACCAGGCCGCGCCCGGCGAACAGGTCGAGCTCAAGGGATCGGAAGTCGTTACGAACTGGGTGAAGATTCAGGACGACGTCTGGGAAGTGACACTCCCCAACTCGTTTTTCGGCCGCTTCAACCCTTACAGCGATCTCATCCACGGCGACTGGTTCAGCGATCAAGGCCGCCGGCATCACACCGGGGCCGTCTATCTCAACGGCGAATGGCTGACCGAGGCGGCCAAACTCGAAGAGGTTCTGAAACCCGCGGGCCCCACCCCGCTCTGGTTCGGCCAGGTGGACAAGGAAAACACCACGCTCTGGGCGCAGTTCCCCGGCGTCAACCCCAATGAGAAGCTGGTGGAGATCAATGTCCGCCAGGCGGTGTTCTACCCGGACAAGCCTGGCCGGAATTACATCACGGTCCGCGGCTTCACCCTCCGGAATGCGGCCACGCCGTGGGCGCCGCCCACCGCCGAGCAGATCGGCCTGATCGGCACGCACTGGAGCAAGGGCTGGATCATCGAGAGCAACACGATCAGCCACTCGACCTGTGCGGGTGTCGCGCTCGGGAAGTACGGCGACGAATGGGACAACCGGGCGGAGTCCGCCGAAGGCTATGTCGGGACCATCCAGCGCGCACTGAAGAACGGTTGGAACAAGGAAACCATCGGCCATCACATCGTGCGCCATAACACCATTTCCCACTGCGAGCAGGCCGGCGTCGTGGGCAGTCTGGGTTGCTCGTTCAGCACCGTCACCGGCAACGTCATCCACGACATCCACGTCCGGCACCTGTTCACGGGCGCCGAGATGGCGGGCATCAAGTTCCATGCTGCCATTGATGTCGAAATCCGCGGCAACCACATCTACCGCACCTGCCGCGGGCTTTGGCTGGACTGGATGGCGCAGGGCGCGCGCGTCACCGGCAACCTGTTCCACGACAACGCTGACCAGGATCTGTTCGTGGAGGTGGATCACGGCCCCTTCCTGGTGGACAACAATGTGTTCCTGTCGCCCACCTCGCTGCTGTCCCTGTCGCAAGGCGGCGCCTACGTCCACAATCTGTTCGGCGGCGCCTTCCGGATCAACACCTTCGATGCCCGCCTGACCCCGTTCCACCCGGCGCACTCCACCGCGGTCGCGGGCCTGCACGACAACCCGAACGGCGACGACCGGTATTTCAACAATGTATTCACGGAGCGCAGCGACCTGAGCGCCTACGATGCCACGCGCCTGCCCGTCCGGATGGACGGCAACGTGTTCCTCAAGGGCGCCAAGCCGTCCAAGCATGAAACCGAGCCGCTCCTCAAACCGGAGTTCGATCCGGCGCTCAAACTGATGGAGAAGGCCGACGGCTTCTACCTCGAGCTTACGCTCGACAAAGCCTGGGCCGGCGAACGTACGCGCAAACTCGTGACCACCGAGCTGCTCGGCAAGGCGAGCATCCCGAATTTGCCCTATGAACAACGCGATGGCACGCCGCTGCGCGTTGCCACCGACTACTTCGGCAAGCACCGGAACGAGGCAAATCCCATGTCTGGTCCGTTCGAAAATCCCGGAACCGGCGCGCTCATGCTCAAAGTCTGGTGAGGAACAACATGAATCGCCGAACCTTCATGGTCCGAAGCCTGGCGGGCACCATGGGCTCGCTGCTGCTGTCCCGGTGGGCTGCGCCCGCCCGGGCAGCCGCAGTAGCGCCAACCGGCGACATCCAGGCGCTTTTCGAATCGAGCGACCCGGAACTCATGCGCCTGGCAGAGGATGTGTTCCGTCAATGTGTCCTGGGCAAGATCAAACCTCCTGAGGGCACTTTGCAACACCGCTGGTTGCAGGCCGGCACGGGCAATGATTTCTACGGGCAGTGGATCTGGGACTCCATGTTCATCGTGGATCTGCTGGCGATCCTGCCCGACCAGCAGGCCATCATTCGCGACATCTTCCGGAACTATTGGGATTTCCAGGAACGCTGGAACGCGCAGCGCCCCGCGTACGCGCACGACATGATCCCTTGCATGATCGAACCCAGGAACACCCAAACCTGGAATGAGTATCCGGCCTATTCGCAAATCCCCATTCTCGGCTGGGGGCTGGAGCGGGTCTTCCGGCGCAATGGCGACAAGGAACTCCTCCGGCAGAGTCTCGGGCCGCTGGAAAAGTTCCACGACTGGTACTGGCGCGAACGGGACGTGACCAATGTCGGCCTGGTTGCCGTCGGCTCGTACAGCGGGGTGGTTCAGCATGCCCGCTTTGAAACCTTCGATTACGAGTGCAACCTGGATGACCTCAAGCTCACACCGCACCCGGTGCGCAAGGGCGACGGCGAAGGCCCGTGGTATGGCGACATCTGTCTGCCGGGAATCACGGGCTATCTGATCGGCGCCGAGCGCAGCCTGGCGCGCCTGGCGGAAGCGCTGGGCGATACCGCGATGGCCAAGCGACGCCAGCAGCGGATCGCAAAATCCGTCGCGGCCGTGCGCCGTCACATGTGGGACGAGGAGAGCGGCACGTTCCTGGCGGTGAAGCGGGATACCCTGGAAAAGATCAAGGTGGCGACCATCGGCAGTTGGATGCCGCTGATGGCGGAGGTCCCCACCCCGGCGATGACCAAGCGCATGGCGGAGTCCATCCTGACGGAGCATTGGCAGACGCCGCTGCCGATCCCGACGGTGGATCGCAAGGACAAGCGCTGGGTGTCGAACAGTTATTGGCGCGGGGACGTCTGGCCCGCCCCGAATTACCAGGTGGCGGGCGGCTTCGCGCAGCAGGGCTACCGCGAGATCGCCGCCGCGATCGCCGACAAAACCATCGCCAACGCCCTCAAGAACGGCATCAGCGAGCATTACGACTCGGTCACCGGCAAACCGCTCGGGGTCCCCTTCATCGGCATGAGCTGCACCATCCTCACGCTGATGCTGGATGGACTCGCCAGCCGGTACAAATTGAAGGTCAAAAGCGTTCGATAATGTTGCCACCCTCCCCGACGAAACAGGCCATCGCCATGCAGCGCATCCTCAGCCTTGCCCTCGCCGCCCTATTGCCACGATCACCCGGCCGGCCGGCGGCGCGATCCGGCGCGCCAAAGCAATTTCTTATGTAATTATTTAGCTTGTGTGTCGGATTGATATTCCGGTTAAATACCGCCAAAAGGAACTGCGTTGTGCGCCGTTTAATCAGCAGCTTGATTTTGCTGGCTGGCTTGGGACAAGCGCCCGCCGCCCCCGCGGAAGGGTCGGCCGTTGCGGCCCTGGACGATATGAAGCGGCAGTTCGAGACCGCCATCAAGGGGACGCTGCGCCAGGGAAGCGCTGAGGTCAAAGCGATCCAGTCTAAATATTCCGATGGCCTGGACCGGCTGGAGAGCGTCCTGCAGGATCAGGGCGAATTGAAACACCTGATCATACTGCGCGACGAAAAGAGGCGTTTTCTCAACGCGCTGGAAATACCGGACGATGCCGTAGTCTCCGAGCCGGAGGCCCTGCGCGGACTGCAAACCGCATGGCAGGAACAAATGACAACGCAGCGCCTGGCGCAAATTTCCCGGATTCTAGATGTCGGCGCGAAATATATGCGGCAGATGTCCGTCCTGCAAAAGAAGTTGGGGGCGCAAACAAATACCGCCGGGGTGGAGGCCGTCAAAGCCGAGAAAGATCGTCTGCTGGACGACCATTTTATCCGGGAAGCCTTGGCCTCGAAATCCGCCGCCAACGAAATGAATCCGGTAAAAGTTGCCTTCTATGCACCCGGCAAGGAGCCGCCCGTGCCGCCCAATGCGCTGCACGCGCTACCCTTGAACTATGCTTCTTCCGAACTCAAGGCGGCCGCCTATTATTTCAACCTGACCGCCAGCATGTATTCCAAGGTTCAGCAGGTCAATGCGGACGACGAGACCAAGAGCAGCCTGCAACTGATTCCACGCATTACCCTGACATCGAAGAATAACGAAATGCCGGAACGCTGCCAGATGATGCTGGAATATTTCAGCCACAAGGCCGGCGATGCTTCGGGCACCTACCGGCGGGATGCCGCGGAACATATTCTCCTGCCCAAACTCATGCGCGGTCAGACCGTCGTCTTCGATGGCGACGGCGTGCCGCTGGCCTTTCGCGCGGCAACCAAGAAGACGTCCAGTGGCGAAGCCAAGGGCGGCCGGGAATTTTACGGGCTGATCATCAGCCTCTTCGCTGCGGACGGGAAGTTGCTCTTCCAGCAGTGTACGCCTTCGTCGCTGATCAAGGAATGCACCAACGCCCTGCCCGGGTAGTCGTAAGCTCGACCGGCGTCGTGCGGCCGGCCAGGTGTCACATCGAAGCACGCCGGAACTGCTGTCGGCATTAGGGTTCTTTCCTTTGAACTCCTAGCCGCAGCCCGCGCCGGGGGCCGACGCCTCCCGCCCACGACCAAAACGCCATGAAATCCGGGCGGGTCTGGACGGAAAGGAAGTGGTTTGTGTGCAGAATGATATACGCAAGAATGGCATCGCCTACCTGATATCCAGCTATGACACTAACTGCTTCGATAACCTCAGCGTGAAGGGGATAGAGTGAAAGGAAACCTAAAGCGATTGAAGAGTGGCCTGGCAATGTTTCTACTGGCGCTGCTGCCGCTGGCAGGGCTGCATGCCGCCGAGTGGCATGTCGCCGTCACCGGCAAGGATAGCCAGCGTGGCACTAAGGATGCGCCGTTGCAAACCATCCAGCGCGCGGCCGATCTCGCCCAGCCGGGTGACACCGTCACCGTGCATGCGGGCGTTTACCGCGAGCGCGTCAGTCCGCCACGCGGCGGCGAATCCGACACGAAACGCATCGTTTACCAGGCCGCGCCCGGCGAACAGGTCGAGCCCAAGGGATCGGAAGTCGTTACGAACTGGGTGAAGATTCAGGACGACGTCTGGGAAGTGACACTCCCCAACTCGTTTTTTGGCCGCTTCAACCCCTACAGCGATCTCATCCACGGCGACTGGTTCAGCGATCAAGGCCGCCGGCATCACACCGGGGCCGTCTATCTCAACGGCGAATGGCTGACCGAAGCGGCCAAACTCGAAGAGGTTCTGAAACCCGCGGGCCCCACCCCGCTCTGGTTCGGCCAGGTGGACAAGGAAAACACCACGATCTGGGCGAAGTTCAAAGCCGTCAACCCCAACGAGCAACTGGTGGAGATCAACGTGCGCCGGACGGTGTTCTACCCGGAAAAGCCCGGCATGAACTACATCACCGTGCGCGGATTCACCCTGCGCCATGCGGCCACGCCGTGGTCGCCTCCCACCGCCGAGCAGATCGGGTTGATCGGAACCCACTGGAGCAAGGGCTGGATCATTGAGAACAATGTGATCAGTCACTCCACCTGCGTCGGGGTCACCCTCGGCAAATACGGTGATGAGTGGGACAACAAGGGGGAGTCCAACGATGGCTATATCCGCACTATCAAACTCGCGCGGGAAAACGGCTGGACCAAGGATAACATCGGGCACCACATTGTCAGAAACAACACCATCTCTGATTGCGGCCAATCAGGCATCGTCGGCAGCCTCGGCGAGGTGTTCAGCGAGGTCTCGGGCAACATCATCCATGACATCGGTAATCGCGGCGTGCTCGACGGCGCTGAAATGGCCGGCATCAAATTCCATGCCGCCATTGATGTCACCATCAGCGACAATCACATCTACCATACCTGCCGGGCGGTCTGGATGGATTGGATGGCGCAGGGTCTGCGGATTACCCGCAACTTGTTCCATGACAATTCGCAGGACCTGTTTTTCGAGGTCAATCACGGGCCGATCCTGGTGGATAACAATATTTTGCTTTCCAAGGCGAGGCTGCTCAGCAATTCCCAAGGCGTCGCCTTCGTCCATAACCTGTTGGTCGAAGGGATGGGTGTGGTTGACCAGAGCGGCAACCAGACGCCGTTACACAAACCGCACTCCACGGAGTTTGCGAAGATGCATGGTCATCCGTCCGGCGATGATCGCTATTACAACAATCTGATCGAACGCGGCGACTTGAGCGAATATGATACCGCAAAATTGCCGGTATGGATGAACGGCAATGTGTTTCTCAAAGCTGCCAAACCCTCCAAACATGAAACCGGGCCGCTGCTCAAGCCGGACTTCGATCCGGCACTCAATCTGGTCGAGAAGGCCGATGGTCTCTACCTCGAAATCACTGTGGACAAGGCCTGGGGCGCTGAGCGAACGCGCAAGTTGGTGACGACCGAACTGTTAGGAAAAGCGGTCATACCCAACCAGGCGTTCGAGAATCCGGATGGCACGCCGCTCCGCATCGACACCGATTACTTCGGCAAAAAGCGGAATGAGAGGAATCCGTTCCCGGGACCGTTTGAGATCTCCGCGGGCGGAAAACAGACTCTCAAAGTTTGGGAAACGAAAGAGACAAACCGATGAAAAATCAATTCGTTATGATATGCGGGATGGCATGGCTGGCGCTGCAGGGCGGCCTGGCGGGCGCGGAGACCCAGGCCAACTGGGGTAAGGCGCCGATTCCCGAGCCCTACGCGTATGTCGGCAACGGCAGCTTCAGCGGACCCGCCGTACCCGAATCCCTTGATCCGCTGGTCACCTACCGCTGGCCGGCCCCCAAGGCGTCCGACGCGCTGGAGATCTACCTGCTGAAACCCAAGGCGGTCTCTGCCGACAAGCCGGAATCCTTCGCCAATCTAACATCACTGGCCGGCGATTCCCCGGGCGTGACGGTCAAGGGCGCCGGAGCGATTCTGCTGGATTTCGGCCGCGAGAGCGCAGCCTGGGTGGAGTTTGACAGTCCCGACTGCTCGGGCGGGGTTGAGATGAGCATCAGTGAATACAACGAACCCGCACCGCATAAGACCATGGCCCCGGTTAAGCATGGCGATACTTACCGGCTTGAGCTCAACCGCGAACTTTACGAAGGAGTGCGCTTCGCATGGATCCACGTGAAGGCACCCGCCAGTCCATGGCATATCAGGGGCATCCGGGCCGTTTGCCAGGTGAAGCCGACCAACTACGCCGGCAGCTTTTCCTGCAGCGACTCCATGCTGACCAAGGCATGGTATATGTGCGCCTATGGAGTGAAAATATGTCTGGTCTCGAATTATTTCAGTTCCATATTGATGGAACGCGGCGACAGGATACCGTGGGTGGGTGATGCGCCGGCGTCGCAGGCTGCGGCGCTCGTTGCCTTTGGGAACTCCGATTTTGTAAAAGAGAACATCGACATCACGGCTGGGGGAAACAATGGCATCATAGCCTACTCGCTCTATTGGGTAATAGGCCTGCTTGATTACTATTATTATACCGGGGATGCAGCGATGATGGAGAAGCACATCAACGCTGCATGTTCGATTCTCGATAACGCATACAAGGTATATGGAATGAACCCCGGGCTGCGTTTTTTCGGTTGGGACGAGCGATTATGCGCGGGATTCGAAATCTGGTTCAGGGCCTCGTCGCCGGAAGCACAGGAAGCGCAGAACGCCTATAAAATGCTCTCGATAAGGGTATGGAAGGATTTTGCGGCAGCCATGGGCGCCTGCGGACGTGCCGACCTGCAGGCCAGATATAGCGGGTATGCCGAGGCCAAAATAGCCGCCCTGCGCAACAACCGTGCCTGGTACTCCGAGTTCGGGCTGCATGCACTTGCCGAGGTGGCCGCTTCAGGACTGTTAAACAGCACTGAGCGGAAGGCGATTGTTGAAAAAGAATTCCTCGACCGGGTTAACCGCTTGTCGCTCGATCCCTTTTGTCAACTTTTCATCATTCAGGCAATGGCCCGCATGAACCAGTATGATGACGCATTTTCGTCAATAAGGGACCTTTGGGGGGGCGTCATAAAATTGGGGGGAACCGCACCGTGGGAATGTTACCGACCGTCATGGAATATCGGGATCGGCGTGACTGACCCTGTGCCGAATAGCCAGAGCGGTATTACGAGTCTTTGCCATCCCTGGGGCGCGGGGCCTGTCAAGTGGCTCAATGAGGAGGTGCTCGGCATTAAACCAACAACCCCCGGCTTCAGAACTTATGATATTCTTCCCCACCTTGGCAGGTCACTCACCAGTGTATCGGGCAAAACCCCGACCCCGCATGGCGAGATAAGCGCGAGTTTTAACGTTTCCACCGGTATATGCAGGGTGACCGCTCCTGCCGGCACGGTCGGCAGGATCGGGATCCCGAAGGTGGAAAAAATAATCACCGCCATATCGATCAACGGAACTGTGGCATGGGACGGCACCTGCCATCCAGTAACGGGTATCGGCAGCGCGAGCCAGGATTCCGAATTTGTCTACTTTACCGCTGTGCAGCCGGGGACCTACACCATGGTGGTATCGTACCGCGGGAACACGCCCGTGTATCATGAGCCGCCCGAGACCTATGCGGCCCAATTTATCAAGCTGGATTCCACGACCAGCGGGAATTGGGGTGGCGTTTACGGCAAGGATGGATATGTCCTTTGCAATTACAATGGCGGCGGCGTTGATAAAAACTCCCTGCCGCCCTATGTCTCGTCCGTCACCTACTTCAGGGCGTTCGGCGGTTCAGCCCAGGACCCGCATCGTCTAGCCCCGGACCCTGTTTCGTGGGCGTCGCCGACGAGTGATACCCGCGCTCTCGCGCCCGATTCGACGAATGGCACGCCACGGAACGCCGCCTGTGTCTCGAATAGCGACCAGACCATGACCCTGACCATCGGCGTGGAGGGAACACGCGATTATCAGGTGGCGCTTTACTTCGTTGACTGGGACAACCAGGGCAGGCGCGAGGCCGTGGAGATGATGGATGCGACCACGCTGAAACTCGTCGCCCCGGTCAAGATCGTGGACACCTTTGCCGGCGGCAAGTATCTCGTGTACACGTATAACAAGTCGGCCAAGTTCCGTTTCAACAAGATCCGCGGCGAAACCGTGACGCTGAGCGGGATATTCTTTGATCCCAAACCGTGAAACACAAATTGAACGAAAGCACGCTGTGGGGCGGGCTTCCGCACGATTACTCCAACCCTGAGGCCGGCCAACATCTGGCAGAACTGCGCCGCCTTATTTTCGCCGGCAAAATCTCTGAAGCGGAAGAGCTCGGCCAGAAAATGTTAGGCCATCCCCAGTTTCAACGCCCCTATCAGCCATTGGGTGACCTGCGCTTGCGCTTCCCGGGCCACGAGAATGTCCAACAGTATGTGCGGGATCTCGATCTGGATCAGGCGATTGCCACGACCACCTATCGGATCGGCGGGGTGGACTTCAAGCGCGAGGTGTTCGTCTCCGTTCCCGACCCGGCCATGGTCATCCGTCTCAGCAGCAGCAAACCCGGCCAGATCGCCATGGAAGTGGCGCTGGATACGCCCCATCCAGGCATTCAGGCGCAGTTGATGGACAAGGACACCCTGCGGCTGGCAGGCCAGCTTCCGCCTCGGGCAGGTGGCGAGAACTGGAGTTCCGCGACCAATTGAACGTAGCGCGGCGACGCCTGCCGCCGCTACAGATTGGCAAGCAGGGGCAATTGCAGGAATGGATCGGCGATTGGGATATGACCGCCCCGGATCAGGGCCACCGCCACTTGTCGCACATGTATGCCTTGATGCCCGGCCAACGCATCACGCCACGCGAGACGCCGCGCTTTGCCGCGGCGGTCCGCAAGTCGCTCGAACTGCGCGGCGATGGCGGGATGGGCTGGAGCAAGGCGTGGAAGGTCGGCCTGTGGGCACGCCTGGGAGAGGGCGATCAAGCGTTGTCACTGCTTGGGGGCTTGATCAAGGACAGCACCCTGCCAAGTCTGCTGGACAATGGCCCGCCCTTCCAAATCGACGGCAACTTCGGCGGCTGTGCCGGCATCGGCGAAATGTTGTTGCAGTCACGCGCGCAGGGCGAAGCGATCCTGGATGATACCGGCGGCAAACTCGGCGGCAGATCCAGCAGCAAGGCCACCATTGATCTGCTCCCCGCATTGCCCCAGGCATGGGCGACGGGTAGCGTCAGTGGCCTGTGTGCCCGGGGCGGTTTCGAGGTGGACGTAGCCTGGAATGATGGCAAGCTGACGGAGGCAATGATTCGTTCCATGCGCGGCGACTCATGCCGGATCTGCTACCGTGACAAGATGATCACGCTCGACACCAAGGCCGGCCAGAGCTACCGCCTGAACGGAGAGCTCGGCAGCCGATGACTTGCCGCCTAACGATTCTCCAAACTTGGCCTTTCGACTTCATGCTGGCTAACGCGCCAGCCTTGACACGGATTACTGTAGTGTGCCAAGAAACGCCGTACCCCCCTCGGTCGGAGGGGTTGAAAACATCGGGCGGGGATACATCGCGCGAAAACGCCAGTGTAATGGGTCAGTCATGTGGGGGCCTTGCGGAAGAACGGTGGTAGAGCCGGACTGCCAGTCCGGTTGTGGCGTCCCGAGGCTGCATCGGAACGCCCTGCCTACGGCGGTACAAGGCTGTACCGCCCGTACCGCCCTACCATGATCGACTCGGTACGCACTGGGGTTGAGCGCCGATGACAACAGGAGCAGCATGCGATGAAAACAGATGCAAATCCAATCAGTGCCGCCGCCCAAGTCAACTGGTCTTACCTCCTGCCGATCTGCCTGATCGCCACGCTGGGCGGGCTGTTGTTCGGTTACGATACCGGCGTCATTTCCGGCGCCATCGAGTCGCTCACGGCCCGCTTCACCCTGAGCGAGGTGATGAAGGGCTGGGCCTCCGGCTGCGTCTTGATCGGCTGTGCCACGGGCGTGCTGGCCGTCGGGCCGATTTCCGATCGCTTCGGCCGGAAGAAGGCGATGTTCATCGCCGCCGTTCTGTTCCTGCTGTCCGCCATCGGCACGTCGCTGCCACGCGACATCTGGACGTTTATCGTGTTCCGGATCCTCGGCGGCGTCGGCATCGGTGTGGCCTCGATTTCCACGCCGATGTATATCGCCGAGATCACGCCGGCGAACCTGCGCGGCCGGCTGGTCTCGGTCAATCAGATCGCCATTGTGGGCGGCATCGCGGCGACGTCGTTCGTCAATTATTTCATTGCCGGCCACGGCGACCAGGCGTGGAACATCGCCACCGGCTGGCGCTGGATGTTCGCCATGGGCATCGCGCCCGCCGTCGCATTCTTCCTGCTGCTGCTGCGCATTCCGGAAAGCCCGCGCTGGCTGGTCGAAATGGGCCGCGCCGACGAGGCGCGCGCCATTCTGGGGCAGGTCGGCGGCGCGGAATTCGCCGCGTCCGAGTTCGCCAGCATCCGCGATTCGCTGTCCGGCGAAAAAGGCACCTGGAACGAACTGTTTTCCCCCAACCTGCGTCTGCCTCTGGCGATCGGCATCGCTCTGGCCATCCTGCAGCAGGTCACGGGCATCAACGTGTTCATGTACTTCGGCGCGACGATCTTCAAGACCATGAGCCAGTCCACCGGCGTGGATGCCGGCCTGCTCCAGCAGGTGGTCATCAATGGCGCCGGCGTCTTCTTCACGCTGATCGCCATCGCCTCGGTGGACAAACTGGGCCGCAAGCCGCTGATGCTCGTCGGCACGCTTGGCATGGGCATCAGCCTCGTCGCCATGGGCATCATGGCGCAGACGATGAGCGACCCGACCGCCGCCAGCCACCTGATGCTCGCCTTCATCGTCCTTTACATCGCCTGCTTCGGGCTATCCGTCGGGCCGGTCACGTGGGTTATCCTGTCGGAGATTTTCCCGACCGCGGTCCGCGGCCGGGCGCTCGGTCTGGCCACGTTCTGCCTGTGGATCGCGGACTATGCGGTGACGCAGACCTTCCCGATGATGGACGCCAAGGGCACCTGGCTGGTCGCGAAATTCAACCACGCCTTCCCCTTCTACGTTTATGCCGCCTTCTGCGCGGTGCTCATCGTGGTGCTGCTCTGGCTGGTGCCGGAGACCAAGGGCCGCTCGCTGGAGGAGATCGAACGCAGTTGGAAGAAGTGATCCCCCCGCGGCGGGGCAGAGTGCAGGAAGCAGGGTTCAGGGTTCGGGGTTCAGGAGGCAGCTAAATGTACAATTTTCTGAACCTTGAACCCTGTAACCTGTTTAGTTACGCTTGCCGTCCACGGTCATAACGTTATGGGAACCGTGAAAGCCAACCGCCTGATGTTGCTCTCCGCCGGCCTCAGCCTGGCTTTCGCCCTGGCGGGCTGCGTGGCCCCGCGCGCGGGCACCCCACCCCGCCGGACCCTCAACCTCGATGGCACTTGGCAAATCGCCGAGGGTACCAAGGACGCGCCGCCGGCGCAGTTCAACCGGACGGTGCCCGTGCCGGGATTGGTGGACCTGGCGCAGCCGGCGTTCGTCGAGCCGGGGCCCAAGGTAACCAGCCGCGACGCGAACCTCCAGAAGGATCCGCGCCGGGAGGCCTTCTGGTACCGCCGAACGTTCACCCTGGCCGGGCCCGTGCCGCCCGTCGCTACGCTCAAGGTCGGCAAGGCCATGTTCGGCACGCGGGTGCTATTGAACGGCCAGGTCCTCGGCGATCATGCGCCGTGTTTCACGCCGGGGTTCTTCGACGCGCGGGCGGCCATGAAAATCGGCGAAAACGAACTATTGATCCGCGTCGGCGCATACCCCGACGCGGTGACGGCGGCCGTGCCGTCGGGTTTCGACTTTGAGAAGAAACGCTATATCCCCGGCATCTTTGATTCGGTCGAATTGATTCTCGCCGGCACGCCCAACATCGTGAACGTGCAGGTTGCGCCGGATGTGTCGAACCGACAGGCGCGTGTCCGCGTCTGGCTGCAGAGCACGACGGCTGGCGATATAACCGTCGAAGTGCGCGAGGCCAAGTCCGGTAAGCTGGCCGGAAAAACGTTGGGTCGCATGACGCCGGCGCCGGAGCAGGTGCTTGATCTGGCCGTGCCGCTGGCCGCTGGCCATCTGTGGTCGCCGGAGGATCCGTTCCTGTATGAGCTGAAGGTCCGCACCACCGGTGATGAATTCACGACCCGGTTCGGCCAGCGCGAATTCAAGTTCGATCCGGCGACCGGGCGGGCGGTGCTGAACGGCCGGCCGTATCCCCTGCGCGGCAGCAACATCACGCTCTACCGGTTCTTCGAGGACCCCGACCGCGGCGATCTGCCGTGGCGTGAATCCTGGGTGCGGCTGCTCCACCGGCGCGTGAAAGACATGCATTGGAACAGCCTGCGCTACTGCATCGGGTTCCCGCCGGAGGCGTGGTACCGCATCGCCGATGAGGAAGGCATCCTGATCCAGGACGAGTTCCCCATCTGGTTCGGCGGCACCGGCTGGGGCGCGTGGCCGAAGGAATTGAAGACGGACGAGCTGGCGAAGGAATACGCCGAATGGATGCGCGAGCGCTGGAATCACCCGTGTGTGGCCATCTGGGACGCGAACAACGAGACGCTCTCGGACCAGACGGCGCCCGCCATCCAACAGGTGCGGGGCCTCGACCTCTCCGACCGGCCGTGGGACAACAGCTACAACCCACCGCAGCAGCCAGGCGACTGTTTTGAATCGCATCCCTATCACTTCATAGACGCGAACTTCACGCTGGCCCGGCTCGCCAAGGAGCAGCCGGTGCCGCAGGGCAACGACCTGCGCAACGACGGCCAGCATGCGGTCATCATCAACGAATACGGCTGGCTCTGGCTCAACCGCGACGGCACGCCCACCACCCTGACCAAGAAGCTCTACGAGAACCTGCTCGGCAAGAATTCCACGACCGAACAGCGCCGGCAGCTCTACGCGCGCTACCTCGCCGCCGAAACGGAGTTCTGGCGCTGTCATCGGAAGGCGGCCGGCGTGCTGCACTTCACCGCGCTCGGCTACTCGCGGCCCGACGGCCAGACCAGCGATCACTGGCTCGATGTGAAGGACCTCGCGTGGGAACCGGAATTTTACCGCTATGTCCGCGACGCCTTCGCACCCGTCGGGCTGATGATTGACGCCTGGGCCGAGACGTATCCCGCCGGCCAGGCGCACGCCTTCCCCGTGATCGTCATCAACGATCTCTATGCTGACTGGCACGGCATCGCGCGCTGCCGCCTGTTGCGCGCCGGCGCCGTGGTCGAGGAGCAGACGCAGGCATGCACGGTACTAGCGCTGGGCGACCGCCAGCTCACGTTCACGATCAAAATCCCGGCTGAGCCGGGCGCCTATCAACTCGAAGCCGCGCTCCTCCAGCCCGGCGCCGCGCCGGTCCGCAGCCTGCGCGATTTCAGCGTCCGGTAGGCAACGCTTCGCTCTTCCCTGGAGCGGAACACGTGAACGTTCCGGTTTTGCGGTGTACAAAACAGAAGCGGATTGCTATCCCTGTGCCCCGTGGGACGGCCCAGCCGCAGCGTGCACTGGCGCGGTGCCCAAGAGAAGGATGGTGCTGGCGGATGAACAAGAAGATGCTGGCGGGTTGTTTGTTCGGGGCAAGCCTGGCGGTGCGCAGCCTGGCGGCCGACGCGGGCTTCATGCTGCGCGACGGCGGCCGCGTGGTGTTTCTCGGGGACAGCATTACCGAGCAGAAGCTTTTCACCACGTATATCGAAGCCTATGCGGTAACGCGCTTCCCTCAACAGCAATTCCATTTCTGGAACTCCGGTTGGGGCGGCGACACCGCCTGGCTGCGCATGCGGTCCCACTGCGATGAAAAGGCGCTGTTCGCCGCCCAGGGCGAGACGCAGCAGAAACTGGTGGAGAAGGCCGTGGACGGCTGCCTGACCCGCGACGTGCTGTTCTACAAGCCGACCGTGGTGCTGGTGGACTTCGGCATGAATGACCACAACTACGAACCTTTTCGAGAGGACATCTTCCGCGCCTACGTGCGCAGCCAGGCCGAGATCGTCAACATGCTCGCCAAGGGCGGCGCCCGGGTGGTGCTGCTGACGCCGCAGCCGATCGAGGAGCGCCGCGCCGACCCCGATCAGGACCCGCGCAACCAGTCGCTCTGCAAGTTCGGCGCCGGTCTCAAGGAGGTGGCCGCCCGCCAGAACGCCATGTTCATTGACCAGTTCGAGCCCTACATGGGGATCATGCTGCGCGAGCATGCCGGAAAAACCAACGCCTGTATCGGCGGCGGCGACGCGATCCATCCCGGGCCCATCGGCCACACGCTCATGGCGGCTATTATTTTGAAGGGCCTGGGCGCCCCGGCTCTCGTCTCCAGCGCCGCACTCGACGTCACCGCCCTGCCGGGCAACCAGGGCATTCAAGCTGCCCGCTGCACGATCACCAACGCCAAGTTCGACAACGACGTGCTGAGCTTCGACCGCGCCGACGAGTGCCTGCCCATGCCGATCGACGCCCGCGCCCTGGACGCCCTGAAACTGGCGCCGGTGTTGAACGACCTGAGCCGGTATGAATTGAAGGTTACCGGGCTCACGGCCGGCAAATACGACGTCACGATGGATGGCGAGCCGGCGGCGACCGTGAGCAAGGAGGAGCTGGCCAGGGGCTGGAATCTGACAGCCGTCCCGGGACCCATCACCAAGCAGACCCAGGAGCTCTTGGCGCTCCTTTTTAAAAAGGGCGAAGTCGGCGGGAGGCTGTGGAGCGTCCTGATACGCCCCAAGCGCGCCGCGCAACGGCCCGGCCTCGAAGCGGAGATCGCCGACCTCGAAGCGCGCATCGCCGCCGCCTGCCAGCCCAAGCCGCACCATTTCGAGTTGAAACCTTCCTCCGGCGCGCCGAAAGGAAACTGAATCCATGAAAACACACCACCTGATCAGCACCGTTTCCGGGGTCTGCGGTGTTGTCCTGAGCATGCTGGCGGACCGGTCAGCCTTGGCCGCGCCGGAGTTCGACTGGCCGGCATACACACCGACCAACTGCCCGTTCAAAAAATCCAGCGACTTCGTCGGCCTGCGGTTTACCGGCCGGCACGCCGAATACACGCAGGCCGACACGTGGTATCCGTCGTGGGCGGCGGACGGCAACCTGTATTCGCCGTGGACCGATGGCAACGTCAACGGGCTGGGCGCCGGGTCCGGCGGCGACAGCGCCAACACGGGCCACGCGACCATCCTGGGCGACGACCCGCTGACGCTGGTGGTGACGAATCAAGGCATTTTCAAGAGCAGTCCGCGCCCCTACGAGGGACGCTATCCCTGTGGCAGTCTCGTGTACAACGGCGTCTGGTACTACGGCACCTATTGCCTGCATCCCTCGTGGCGGGTCGAGCGGGACAAGATCCCGTACAACTGGCCGTGGCTCGGACCGTTCGTCGGGTTCCGCTACTCCACCGACCTGGGCCAGACATGGACGCAGACGCCCTGCACGCCGGCCAAGCCGCTGTTCGGCGAGTCCGCACTGCAGGGCGAGCCGGTCAAGATCGGCGCGCCACACTTCGTGGACTTCGGCCGGAACATGGAACACTCCCCCGACGGCAAGGCCTACCTGGCGGCCCACGGCGCCTCCGACGGCGCCAACCGGCGGTTCGCCTACAACAGTTGGATCACCGGCGACGAAATCTACCTCGTCCGCGTCACGCCCAGCATCGAGAACATGAATGATGTCTCCAAGTACGAATATTATTCCGGCGACGGTCTGTTCAAGCGACCCCTCTGGCAACGCGACTTCAAAAAAATCAAACCGATCGCAGCGTGGAAGGACCATATGGGCTGCGTAACGATGACCTACAACGCGCCGCTGAAGAAGTACCTGCTGTGCGTCACCGACGGCGGCAACACCGTCTCCTACTTCAACACCTACCTCCTCGAATCCGACCGCATCACCGGCCCGTGGAAGCTGGTCGCGTATTTGAAGCAGTTCGGCGAGCAGGCCTACTTCGTGAACATCCCGTCGAAGTTCATCAGCGCCGACGGCCGGACGCTGTGGCTGTGTTACGCCGGCAACTTCAGTTCCGGCTGGGGCGGCGTCCAGTTCCGGTCGAATCCGCCCGGCAGCCGCTACGGCATGTGCCTGCAGGAAATCCGGCTGTTGAAGCCGGCGAAATAATTAATCCTGGATTCGGCCGGTGAGATCACAAATCTTAGTACGGAGAGGGGAATTATGAGAACAATCGTGCGCGCAATGCTGATGGCCGTGGCGGGTGTGGTGGCGCAGGCCGGGGCAACCCCGGTGGTGGTGTGTCCGGCGGAAGCCCCGCCGCTGCTGCAACTGGCAGCCAAGGAAGTCGCGCGCTATATCTACCTGCGCACCGGTGCGCTGCCGAAGGTGATCACAAAACCGCCGGCGCGCGGCGTCGCGATCGTGCTGGCGGTGGACCCGGCGCTGAGCCCGGAAGCGTATACGCTCAAGACCGACGGCGCCGTGACGCGCATCACCGGCGGCCAGCCCATCGGCGTGCTTTACGGCGCCTACCGCTTCGCAGAAGCGCTGGGCGTGCGGTTCTATCTGCATGGCGACGTGATTCCCGATAAGCGGCTCGCGACGCTGCCGGAGGTAAACGATAGCGGGAAGCCGCTGTTCGCCACGCGCGGCATCCAGCCGTTCCATGATTTCCCCGAGGGGCCCGATTGGTGGAATCAGGATGACTACCTCGCGTACCTCCACCAACTGGCCAAGCTGCGGATGAATTTCATCGGCTTGCATTGCTACCCCGAGGGCGGGGTCGGGCCGGAGCCGCTGGTGTGGATCGGGCTGGCCGCCGATGTCGGCGAACAGGGACAGGTGCAGTTCAGCTACCCGGCGCAATGGGCGCGCACCGGCCGCAACGGCATGTGGGGCTATGGCGCGCTGAAGACCGCCGACTTCGCCGGCGGCGCCGGCCAGTTGTTTCCCGACGACGACTACGGCGCGGATGTGCTCAAGGGCCTGATGCCGCTCCCCAACACGCCGGCGCAGCAGAATGAACTTTTCAACCGCGTCGGCCGGCAGTTCCACACCGTCTTTGCGCAAGCCCGGGCGTTGGGCGTGAAAACCTGCATCGGCACCGAGACGCCGCTGACCATCCCCGCCGCGGTGAAGGAGCATCTGAAAAAACTCGGCAAAAACCCGGACGATCCCGCCACCGTCCGCGAACTCTACGACGGCATGTTCAAGCGTATCGCCGCCTGGTATCCGGTGGACTACTACTGGCTCTGGACGCCCGAGGGCTGGACGTGGGGCGGCAACAAGCCGGAGGAGTTCGCGGCGACACAGCGCGACATTATGACCGCCTACGAATCTCTGCAGGCGCTGGGCAAGCCGTTCACCATCGCCACCTCCGGCTGGGTGCTCGGGCCGCAGCATGACCGCGCCGCCCTCGACAAATTCCTCCCCAAGGACTGCCCGATGAGCTGCATCAACCGCGACGTCGGCCACGATGCGGTGGAGTACGCCTTCGCCAACATCCAGGGCCGGCCCAAGTGGGCGATCCCCTGGATGGAAAACGATCCCAACCTGGTCGCCTATCAGCCCTGGGTCGGCCGCATGCGCCACGACGCTGTGGACGCGCGCCGCCTCGGCTGCGACGGCCTGCTGGGCATCCACTGGCGCACCAAAATGATGGCCATGAACGTCGCGGCGCTCGCCGCGGCCGCCTGGGATCAATCCTGGGTGCCGGCCGCCTTCGACAACCGGCCGGTCGCCCCCAGCCGCCCGGGCGGCGCCGTCGGCGGGCAAACAGCCCACACCGACGCTCAAGTTGCGGATACCGATGCACCAGAGGTCTACCAGTCTGTCCGCTACGACACCGACGGCTATGCGCTGCCGATCGCCAATGGCGCCTACACGGTCACGCTCAAGTTCAGCGAAATCACTTACAATGAAGCCGGTAAGCGCGTATTTGGCGTGAAGCTCCAGGGCCAATCCGTCGCCGACAAGCTCGACATTTTCGCCCAGGCCGGCAAGAACAAGGCCTATGACCTCGTGACGCCGGCCGTGAAAGTCACCGACGGCGTGTTGAAGATCGAGTTTGTCCGCATCGTGGAGTTTCCCTGCATTGCCGGCCTCGTGATCAGCGGCATGACGGACGCCGCCAACCAGGTCGCCGCGCAGCCGCTCACGCGCAAGATCAACTGCGGCGGCGGAGCCGTGCAGGACTACGAAGCCGATACGACGGCCGGCGAAAGGCAGAATCCCGCCGGCAAGGACCGCACCATGCCCGTCCGGGAGTTCTACGTGGACTTTGCCCGCGCCCATTTCGGCCCCGCGGTGGCGGACGAAGCCGGGACCATCCTGGCGTCGCTGGACGGTTTTGGCTTCCGCCCGAATCCGAGCGACTGGAGCAACGGCCCCGGCAATTTACCCACGCTCAGCGCGCTGCGGAAGGAAGCCCAGGCGAAAGGCGCGGTCGTCGAACGGTTCGGTGCTTTGCGCGCCAAGGTCGCCGGCGCCGGCAACCTCCAGCGCTTCGATTACTGGCTCAACACGCTGCGGGCGAGCGTGAACCTGTATGAACAGGGCGGCATCCGCGGCGACCTCGATGCACTGATCAAAAAGCTCCAAGCCGAAACCGACGGCGCGAAGAAACTCGCGCTGGCCCGCGACGCGCTGGCGCTGCGGCTCGACCTGGCCCGCAAATGGGACGAGCTCATGCGCCTGGAAATCTCCGTCGCCGATACGCCCGGCGAACTCGGCACCATCGCCAACCTGGAACAGCACAGCCGTATCCAATCCGCCTACCTCACCGAATTTGACCCGGCCATCACCAACGCCCTCGGCCAGCCGCTGCCCGTCGCGGCGACGCCGGCCATGGACTATCGCGGCGAGCCCCGCGTCACCGTCCTCACCGTGCGCAGCGCCGTCGCGCCGGGCGAGGCGCTGACGCTGCGCATCATCGCGCTCGACCGGCAGCCGGCCAAATCCGTCACCGTGCGCATCCGTCCGCTGGGCCGGCGCGCCTGGCAGACCATGCCCGCGGCCCATCTCAACCGCGCCGTGTATCAGACGCAACTGCCCGCGGCGACGGACGACTTCGAATACCACGTTGAGGCGAAATTCAGCGACGGCCGGAAACTGACCTGGCCCGCCACCGCGCCGGACCTCAACCAAACCGTGGTGGTCTGGGCCCCGCCGGCCCAATGAGGCGGACAGGCATCCGCCCCGGCTGTTGTTCGGCACGGGATGCCCAGGTTGCGCCGTGTCGGAACGGCCGGCGCTTGGGGAGCGGAACGCGTGAGCGTTCCGGCCGGAATCGTTGCCCTGCATCGCTAAGGCCGCGCGCGGAGCAAAGGAGCAAAACCGCCTGATACGCTGTCCCTATTTGGATTCCTTGTGGGTCATGGACTTCAGCACAGTGAGCCAGAAGGTCGCTTCATTTTTGAAATTGCTTGTCTTCCAATCAATGGTGCTAAAAGCTTTTTCGGGTTGGAGATAAATCTGGTCATAGGCTTTCTTGAATTTTTCATGCCGCGTCCGCGCGACGGACTCCGTCATGATATTCTGCGTCAAGGTTTCCTTATGTTCCTGAACGGAACGGGTTTTCACCAACTGATCGTCCAAATACCGCGCCTTGGCCCTTTCCCATGCAAAACCGGAATACAAATCGGCCACGTCGCTCAATATCTTGCAGAGACCCACATGCATGCGATACCTGGCTTTGTTTTGGACGATATCATATTTATAATCAATTTTATTGATGGCGTATTTGTCCGTGTAGAGCAGGTCATAGGTGTCCACGCAGAAGGTTTCCATATCCACGAGCGTATCGGCGCGCGCAAAATATTCCTGGGTCGTCATGGGGATCCATTTCACATCGGCAAGTCTCAACGCGAAGCGCCGGGCGTTGGCAAACCGCGTCCCCTTCTTGACCCAGTCATTGGGATCCGCCGTCCGGGTGATATAGCTGGCGACCCCCAGCACCAGCCCTTGCGACTCGACAACGGGACTGCCGCTGTTGCCCGCCACGAAGGGGGCATCCACTTCAATGCGGTCCGGGCCCACGCCCAGGACTTTGCCGCCCAGACTGGTGGCAACCCCGCCGCCTTCACTGTTGCCAAACACAGCCACCGTATCGCCTATGCTCAGGTCTGATGCTGACAGGGCAATGGCCGTCAACGCCGCGTCGGTGACTTCGAGCCTGACCAGATCCCGATCGTCGGCGACCTCCAGTTTCTCGTAGGACAGATCGCGCCCGTTGAGGAGTTTTGCGATGAAGGGATATCCGCCTCGCACAACATGCTCATTGGTTACCAGGTACTTCTTGGCCCCCATGGTCACTATGAATCCCGAAGCCGATCCGCCGCGCCGCGTCGAAATGACGACCAAGCTCGGTCGAACCTTCGCAAACAGCTCGTTGGGCGGAGCAGTCTCAGCGGACAACACTTGCGAGGCGGCGAAAAGGGCGCCGCCGTAGATGATCGAAATGGTTGCTTGCCTTGTCGTTTTCATTCTTGCGCGCCTCCTTCCGGTCATCCTGCCCGTCCGCATTTCACCCCAACGGAGGGACCTCAATCCATGCCAACATGATGCGCCTTCCAGCAAGGCGATCAAGCTAAAACAGCCAACAAGTCCAAAAGCGCCTTGATCGCCCCTCGAAAATGCCGTCCTGCCGCTGTTCAAAGCATGCAATACCGGTACATATTCCGTTGGCGTCTCGGCAAGCTTGCGGACAAGGTGGTTCCTGATAATCTGTTCAAAAATCTGCTGCGGGCAAGCCAGGGTGTATGACTAGGCAGCAGCGTGGAGGGTGATGCAAATGCTCGGGAAATTCACTGCTGTCGAAACAAACGCCAAACTGTTGATCGGAGCGTTCGCGGCCGGACTGGCGTTGACCGTAACCGCGGACGACTGGGTCTGGTCGAACACCCCGCCGGCGAACTGCCCCTTCCCGCCCTCAAACCTGGCCACGGGCCTGGTCTTCACCGGCCGGCACGCGGAATACACTGAAGCCGACACGTGGTATCCGTCCTGGGCCGCGGACGGCAACCTGTATTCCCCGTGGACCGACGGCACCGTGAATGGACTTACCGCTAACTCCGCCGGCCGGAATGCCACCACGGGCTATGCCACCATTCTCGGCGACGATCCGCTCAAACTGCAAGTCGTCAACCACAGCGTTTATCCATCCGACCCCGCGCCCTACGGCAGCCGGTACCCCTGCGGCAGCCTGGTGTACAACGGCGTCTGGTATTACGGCACCTATGCCCTCGGCGGCGGACAGGTCACCCAGCACGAGGGTGTCACCTACAATTGGCCATGGATCGGCCCCTTCGTCGGTTTTCGCTGGTCCACCGATCTGGGTAAAACGTGGACGCAGACCCTGTGCACGCCGGACAAGCCGCTGTTCGGCGAGCAGGCGTTGAAGGGCGAGCCGGTGAAGATCGGCGCGCCGCATTTCGTGGACTTCGGCAAGAACATGGAGCATTCGCCCGACGGCAAAGCCTATCTGACAGCCCACGGCGCCTCCGACGGCGCGAACCGGCGGTTCGGCTTCGACAGTTGGATCACCGGCGACGAAATCTACCTCGTCCGCGTCACGCCGGGCATCGAGAACATGAACGCTGCCGCGCAATACGAGTTCTATGACGGCGCCGGCTGGACGAAGGATTTCACCAGGATCAAGCCCATCGCGGCGTGGAAGGACAACATGGGCTGCGTGACGATGACCTACAACGCGCCGCTCAAGAAATACCTGCTGTGCGTCACTGACGGCGGCAACACCGGCGGCTATTTCAACTCCTACGTCCTCGAATCCGACCGGATCATGGGTCCGTGGAAGCTGCTGCACTACCTGCACCACTTCGGCGAGCAGGGCTACTTCGTCAACATCCCGTCCAAGTTCATCAGCGCCGACGGCCGCACCTTCTGGCTCTGCTACTCGGCCAACTTCGCGACCTCGTGGAACGGCTTGCAGATCAAATCCCATCCGCCCGGCAGTCGCTACGCCATGTGTCTGCAGGAAGTGCGGCTGTCGCCAGCCGCCGCCGCTGCGCCGTGAACCGCAACCAGTTGTTCTTCAAGAGCGCCAAGGTCGAGGGGCCGACGGGCTCAAGGCATGGAAAAAGCGGCTCGCCGCCCTGCCCCAGCCGCTGCTCCAATTCGTCGAGGCCGTCGCTGGCAAACCCGGGCCCGGCGCGGTCACCGCGCGCGAGACCGCGGAGCGCATCAGCGTGATGGCCGCCGCCTACCGCGCCGCGCGCGAACGCGCCTGGCTCGCGCCAGCCTGAACGTCCCGCCCGGCCGCACTGCGGGCACAGCAGCGGGTCAACTTCCCACAGGCGTTTGATCAATTCCCGCCACGTCTCGGAGGCCACGGGACGCAACTCGGGCACCGTGGTTAACACCGGAGGCATGCAAACGGGCCCGCCTGGTTACCTAAGCCTGATCTCCCAGATGGTGGGCCCGTCCGTGGAATCAGTGATGTTCAGCCGGAACGCATTCGAGGTCACCGACTCAAACTTCCGCTTGAACGCTTCCCCTATCGTGGTTCCTTGGAAGATGGTCTTCCATCCCGACCCGTCCCGGCATTGCAGTTCGAACGCCCGCACGCGGTCCCAGCCCTCGGCAATCGCGACCGACGAGACCTGCCTGGGCGTGTCATATTCGATGGCAATCCACGCCTGCTTGACTCCCGAGTCGGTGGCCCAGCGGGTATCGTAGTCGCCGTCGAAAGCCTTCTCCGGTCCCAGGTTCTTTTCATCCTTGGCATAGACGTTGGAAGCGGAAACCTTCGCGCCTTCCGGCAGTTGGGTTGCCGGCCGGGAGACCGCCACCGCCGGGATATCCATCGCCGAGCCGTCCAGACTCAGTTTGACCACGGTCTTGAGCGGTTTGGTTTCACCATCGGGGAATCCCAACGTGATGCCTTCAGCGGCCTGTCTGAAAGAAACCTTCCCGCCCCCCAGCAATGCGGCACTCCTAATTTTGGCCGGAAGCGCAGGCAACGTCAGCGGGTCGGAGAGCGGCCGGAGGATGTGAACGTAAATCACGTCGCCCTTGCGGGTGCTGGCGAGCTGGCCGTTGGGCTTGAACGGGCCGCCGCGCGTGCCATAGATGCCCTCGCCGTATTTCCTTAACCACGCCCCCATCTCCTTGAGGCGCTGCGGTTGGGGCGGTTCGATCTCCCCGAGAGGCGTGGGGCCGACGTTGAAAAGGAAGTTACCGTCGCCGCCTACGCACAGGACGAGCGTTCGGATGCACTCGGAGGCGGGCTTGATATCATCATTGGGCTTATAGGACCATTGGGTGCCGATGGTCATGCAGGTTTCCCAGGGGCGCTGGTCGTCGTAGCCGCCGATCCGCTGTTCCGGGGTGTAGTAGTCGGCGTTCGGGCCGACTTGTTGAGCCCAGTAGTCGGCCATGGTGTCCATGTCCAGGCGGTTATCGATAATGATCTTCGGTTGCAGTTTCCTGACCAGCGCGTACGTGTGCTCCTGGTCCCAGGGCTTGCCCTCGGGCGGGGCGGCGTAGTCGAACCACATGACGCTGAATCCAGTGAATCCAGGGGTCAGGGCTCGTCATTCGCCATTTGGGCCATCCGCGCCGGCCGGAGCTGGGGGGGTCAGGGCGTAACATGTAACAGGGGGGCAACTTTCGCACATCAGAATCTGCTTGCCCCCACGCGTTTCGTGATGAGCGTTAACGCGTGACGCTTTGATTCCCGCCCCACCACGACCAATGATACTCGGCCCGATCAGTGCTCCCATGCTCACTTCTTCTCGTGGAACACGATGGCCTCGAACACCAGGTACTCCGCCCCCTCTTTCCAGTCATCCGCCCGCAGCCCGGCCTTCTGGGCAAGATGGGTCAGCGTCGTCGGCAGATCCCAGCCCTGCTCCGGCGCCACCTGCGGCAGGAATACCGCCGAGCGGCCGCGCTTGGCGAGCACCATGCCGTGCCGGCCGAGCACGATCTCGTGGTAGGAGGCCACCGGCCGCGGCGGCGTCAACGCGGAGATTTCGAACTCCAGTTGCGGCAGCTCGGCGGCCGTCACCGGACTGAAGCGCGGATCATGTAACGCGGAGTTGAGCGCATGGTCCATCACCGCCTCGAACAGCGGCCGCTTCGGAAAAATCTCGCCGATGCAGCCGCGCAGGTCGCCGCGTTCCTTGAGGGTGACAAACGCGCCCATAGTCTGCTGCATCGCGGGCGTGATCGCAATGCCCAGATCCACCGGCGTGGCCTTCCGGTTTTTCAGGAAATGAAACTCCAGCGTCTGGCGGGCCAGCCGCAGCAGTTGCTTTTGATCCTCCGTGCCGAGCGTCGTCTCCGGTTTGGCGGGCGCGGGTCGGGCTTGCGCAGGCGGCCAGGCGCCCGTGAAGGCCAGACTGACGTAGCTCACCGACATGTTAAAATCGCCCGTCAGGGCGCCGGAGGTGTCGTACTTCAGCAGGTGCGCCTGCGCCGCCGGCGGCAGCAGGGCCAGCAGGATGCTGACCGGAACCTGGCCGCAAATCGTCGCACCCGTGCGCTCGCAATAGGCGTTGAAGCCGTCCACGTCCTTTTTCTCGATCAGTTCCACCGCACCCAGGTCGAGCGTGCGCAGATTCTCCGCGATGTTTGTCGTGAACGGCACGTAGCCGTACTGGGCGCCATAATGCGTGAAATCCGTGCTGGCCACGACCAGCGTGCCGGCGTCCACGAGCGCACCCAGGGCCCGGGCCACGTCCCGGACGGTGGCCGGATCCAGTTGACCCACCACCACCGGCACAAGCGTGAATGTACCGAGGGCCTGCTGGAGCATGGGGATCTGCATTTCGACGCTGTTCTCCCCCTCAAACGCGGCCGGCAGGCTGCGGACGAAGGGGAACTGCTGCAGCGCCGCGATGAAGTTCCGATCCAGGGGCAGTTCGCCCAGCGGCGTGGCGTAATGCGTGGCGGTTGGAACGCACACGGTGTTGGGCAGGGACCGCCGGTGGCTCGCGCCGATGACCAGCACGCGGCGGAAGGTTTTCCCCTGCACTTGGCGCGCGCCGAACGCCGCCGCCGGGCCGGAATAGCGGTAGCCGGCGTGCGGCTGGATCAGCGCGATGACGTCCGGGAGCTTGGCGCCGTCGGCCTGATCCAGGTCGTGCTGCAACTCCCGCGCCAGCGCCTCGCGCTGGCCGCTATACCACTGCCCGGCCAGCGAGGCCTGCATCACCTGCTTTGGCGCCGCGCCGGCGCCGGCTGTTTTCGCGTTCATGTTTTTCCCCTCCCGGCACGAGACCAGCAAGCCCGCCGCCAGCGCCACCGCGAGACAGCTCGCTGCCGCCCTGCCCTTGGTCGTCTTCATTTGCCCTCATCCATTGCGAATTCCGGAAAGCCGGAACACATTCCTTGGTTTAAGTCTCTCTGTCCGCTTGGCGAACCTTGACGGTTATTCATCCTTCCGCAATCTACCTCAGGATGCGTCCGGCAGGATGCCGGACGCGGCGGGCTGGAAGCCCGCGCTCCCCATCATATAAAATCATCATCGTCCGCGCTCTTCGTATCCCCTATCAGCTCCTTTTGCGTCTTATGCTTATCCTTTGTAGCTATGCGTTTAAATCTTCTTTTTATCGTCTTTCACCCCGCCCACCGGCCCGGCCGCTGCAGTTCGCGTTCGTCCAGCGGCTTGATGCGGCCCGGATAGCGGCCGACGCGCACGGCCTGCACCCAGCGCGCGGGCGTAGCGCGCAGCCACGTCCAGCCTCCGGCGACCAGCGCCGTCAGCAGCACCATCGTCGTCTTCAGCATTATGCGGCGGCTCAGTTCCATACGCCGTACACCTTCTTCCCGCAGTCCGGACAGGCGCCGTTCTGCAGCCGGTTCTCCAGCACGCTGAACCCGCTGCGCCGCACCAGCGGTTTTTTGCAGGCCGGGCACCACGTTGTGGCGGCATCGGGTTCCAGGATATTCCCCAGATACACAAAGTAAAGCCCTGCGGCGCGAGCAATGTCGCGGGCCAGGTTCAGCGTCGCCAGCGGCGTCGGGGGCAGGTGCGCCATCAAGTGCTGCGGATAAAACCGTGAAAAATGCAGCGGCACGTCGCGGCCGAGGTGCTCCGCCACCCATCGGCAGAGCTGCTGCAGGTCGCGCTCGCGGTCGTTCAGCGTCGGAATGACCAGGTGGATGAGTTCCACTTCCAGCCCCATGTCCCGGGCCAGCAGGATGGTGTCCAGCACCGGCTTCAGGGTAGCGCCGCAGACGTCCTGGTAGAACTTGTCGGACAGCGCCTTGAGGTCAATGCGCGCGGCATCGGTGACCCGGAAGAGCTCGCGGGCCGGCTCGCGGTTGATGTAGCCGGCGGTCACCAGGATGTTTTTCAGGCCGGCAGCGCGCGCCTGGGTGCAGGTGTCGAGCGTGTATTCGTAGTACACCACCGGGTCGGTGTAGGTGTAGGAGATCGAGGGGCATTGATACTGGCGCGCCAGCGCGACCAGTTGCTCCGGCGGCAATGCCAGGGCCTCGACCTCCTCCGGATTGCGCTGCGAGATCTCCCAGTTCTGGCAGTTCTTGCAATGCAGGTTGCAGCCGACCGTGGCCAGCGACAGCGTCGGCGTGCCCGGCAGGAAATGGAACACCGGCTTCTTTTCCACGGGATCGATATGCACCGTGCAGGGATGGCCGTACGTCACCGCGTGCAGGCGGCCGTCGAGGTGCACACGGATGCGGCAGTCGCCCCGCCCGCCGGGCGGGATGCGGCACTGCCGCGGACACAATTCGCATTGCAAGTCCATCACAGCACTCCGCTTTCCAGCAAGCCCTACTATACCACGCCGCAACGCGCCGGCAGAGCTTTTTTGACATCTCCACCGTCCGGCGCAACCGCAACCAAAGAAAGAGGATTTGCCGCGAAAGATCGCAAAAAGAAGCATCGTTTATCGGCGACCGACCTTCCGATCTATGCGTTCTTTGAGATCTTTTGTGGCTAAAACATCCGGCGTTTCTTCAACAGAATCTTAGAAGAGGGATGTTTGCCTTCAGCCTTCAGCCTTCAGCCTTCAGCCTTTCCCAGTACCCGGGCCGGCGGGGCTGGTGTCGGCCGGGCGCCTACGCGCCAGACCAGGAACAGCCCCGCCAGGTAGAACACGGTGCCCAGCCCTTCATGGATCATTTCGTACGGCCAGTGCGTGTGCACCGCCGTCAGCGCGATGCTGACGATGCGCAGGGCGTTGCACAACAGGGCCAGGGGGACGGCCACGCCGACCACCGCCGCGCGACGGGTCCAGCGCAAGCCGGGCTGCAGCGCCAGAATGGACGCCAGGATCACCGACGAGGTGAGCAGGCCGAAGCCATTGCACTCCGTCGCCACGAGAAAGCCCTGGTGATTCAGATGGAGCACCAACGCCGGCGGCTGCGCGGCATAGAGCAGCAGGGCCACTTTGACGTCAAACCAAGACAGCACCTGTGCGGACCATTGCGCCGCCACCGCGCGTAACGGCCAGTCAAGCGCTGGGAACAGCGCCGCCAGCAGCCCGAAGGCCAACAGCCCGCCGATGGCCGGCAGGAACCAGCGCACGCTTAACGACCCGAACAGAAATGTAAGAAAGCCGGTGAGCGTAAGAGCAAACGAGATCAGCACCAGCGGAAACTGCAGCCACCGCCAGCGCGCCGCCAGCCACAGGCAGACAAAGGCCAGGGCCAGGTATCCCACCCCGTCCGGGTTGAGGTTCGGCTTGATCTTTTTCCAGTCCAGCCGGTTCCAGACGGAGATGGCCAGGGTAAACACCACGAGCACCGCGCCGGTGCCCAGTTGTGCCCGGCTGACGGCCATGCGCTCCATCCACACCAGCAAGGGCGCGTAGATCAGCAGCAGCAACAAACCCATCACGCCCAGCAGTCCGATAAGAATCCATTGCTTCATGGTTACAGACCAGAATACAGAATTCAGGAGTCAGAATACAGAATGGCCGGGGCATAGGCATCCTCTGCCAAGAGCAGGGCCGGTGTCCTCATTCTGACTCCTGGCTTCTGCATTCTGGCTCCAGCTCGTTATGTTTCATATGCCGCCGCCCGGCGGCCGGCCAGCCAGCCGCTCGAGAACGCCCATTGCAGATTAAACCCGCCGCACGGCCCGTCCAGATCGAGCACCTCGCCGGCGAAAAACAGGCCCGGCATTTTCCTGCTGGCGAGCGTCGCCGGCTCCACCTCGCGCAAAGACACGCCGCCGCGCGTGACCATCGCGCGCGCAAATCCCTCCGTCGCCGTGACGGCCAAGGGACTTTCCGTCAGACAGCCGACCAGCGTCCGGCGTTCGGGGGCTGTCAGTTGCGCGGCCGTCCGGTCGGCCGCCAGACCCGCCAGCCGCACGATGCTGCGCGCCAGCGCTTGCGGCAAGCCTTCCGCCGCCAGCAGCCGGGCGACGGACTTTCGTCCCTGTTCCCTGCGCCAGCGGTTCACCTTTTCCTGAAGGTGGGCCGCCGACGCGTCGGGGAGCAGGCTCAGCCGCAACGGCGCCTCCGCCTGGCGCTCCAGGTGCGCGGCCACCGCGCCGGAGAGGTCCAATACCGCGGGACCCGAAAGCCCGCGATGTGTGAAGAGCAGCGCCCCCTGCGCAGCCTGTCGGAGACGTCCGGGTAGGTCCAGTTCCAAGCGCGCCTGGGCCAGGGACACACCGGCCAGTTCGCCGGGCCAGGTCTCGCGCGTGACGAGCGGCACGAGCGCCGGCACCGGAGCGACGAGCGCATGGCCCGCCGCCTGCGCCAGCGCATAGCCGCCGCCGGTGCCGCCCAGCTCCGGATAACTGCAGCCGCCGGTCGCCAGCACCACGGCCGCGGCCGGAATTACTTCGCCGGCGGCGCGCACGCCCTGCAGCCTGCCCGCCGCACACACCAGGCCGGTGACGTTGACACCCAACCGCACCGGCACCGTACGCCGCTCAAGCTCCTGCAGCAGCGCCGCCAAAACCGTGGCGGCCGAGTCGGTGACAGGATAGACGTGAAACCCATCCGGGCTGTGCGTGCGCACGCCCAACTCCGCCAAGAACTCCCGCAGATGGTCGGGTCCGCACACGGTCAGCGCCGGCTCCAGGAAACGGCCCTGGCGGCCGAACCGGGCGGGAAAGTCCGCCGCCGGCAGGGCGTTGGTGAGGTTGCAGCGGCCCCCGCCGCTGGCCAGCAGCTTCAGCCCTGGGTGATCCATCTGTTCCAGCACCTGGACACGCGCGCCCTGGCGCGCCGCGGCGATGGTGGCCAACAACCCCGCCGGCCCCGCCCCGACCACCACCACCGCTTTGGAATGCCCAACATTCATGGTTCTGCCGGAATGTTTACACATTCCGCTCCGAGGACGGGTCACGCAGCTCCTCCAAAATGCCAAGGGCGGTTTGGGACCACGAGCTGTCGTGGCCGTCTTTTTAGTGTATAATGTCTGCGCCCCTGGCGGCGAGCAAAGATGCCCATGACGGAAGAACTTTTCGACATCGTGGACGAGCAGGGCCGGGTGATCGGCCGGCGGCCGCGGCAGGAATGCCACGGCAACCCGGCGCTCATTCACCAGGCGGTGCATGTACTGGTCTTCAACCGGCCGGGCGATCTTTTTCTGCAGCGGCGGGCGCGGCAGAAGGACATTCAGCCGGGCAAGTGGGATAGCTCTGTCGGCGGGCATATGCAGCCGGGCGAGACGCCGGAACACGCCGCGCGCCGCGAGGCCGGGGAGGAACTCGGGGTGCACAACCCGACCCTGCACTTCGTCTATCAATACCTCTGGCGTTCGCCGCGCGAATCGGAACTGGTGCGCACCTTCGCAACCCTGAGCGAGGGGCCGTTCCGGCTGCAGGCCGATGAAATTGACGAAGGCCGCTTCTGGACGCGCGACGAAATCCGCGCCCACCTCGGCACCGATTGTTTCACGCCGAATTTCGAGTTCGAATTCCGGAAATTCACGGCCGCAGCCCGGCCCCTGCTGGAGCGGTTGTTGGGCGAACAAGCTTGAAAGAGGATCATCTCAAGGGCTGTGGGCTCGAAGTGCCGGTGCCGGGCGTGAAGGCCAAGTGGCCGCCCGATACGGCGGCATTGACCGCGTGCAGGGGATTCGGCAGAAAGATCGGGGAGGTAGCTGTCAAATGAGCGATACAGGCGACAACGCAACCGAAGTCCCGGCCCTGGAGCAGAACCGGGTTGACCTGGCGCTCTGCCGCCAGTACATCGGAAAGCTCCGGCAGAACGAGCTTCTCACGGCCGAACTCTACGCGCTATTCGCACAGAAGATTCCGCAAGGACGCGCTTTCTGGGAGACGCTTATCGCGGAGGAGAAAGCCCATGCCGAGGTGCTGGCCGGGTTGGAGAAGCTGGTGCAGGAAGGCCAGGCTATTTTCCGGCGTCCCGATCAGTTCCGCCTGCCGGACGTCATGGAGTGCATTAAGTGGACGGAATCGAAGATCGAGCAGTTCGCCCGCGAGGGCGGCAGCATGAGCGATGCGCTGGAGACGGCTCTCGCAGTCGAGACGACCATGGTGGAATCCAAGTTCTTCGAGGTGATGGACAGGGATCACCCCGGCATGAAACAGGAATTCGAGGAGCTTCGTCAGCACACACTGGAACACGTCAAGAGGATCAAGGACGAACAGGGCCGTGGCCAGCGGCGCCTGTTCTGACAGAAAAGCAGAGGCGTCGCTGGCGACGCCCTCGGGCGTCCTCCCGCTGGAGGACGCCGCTACATGACGATTACAGATTTTCCGATTGAATAATTGCACATGAGGAGTAGTGTATTGGGGTGACAACAATGGAGCACGATATGAAACATCCAGCTAAATTTATTGGTGTGGCCGCCGTCGTCATCGGTCTTGGGTTTTCGGCGTCCACAGCGACTTTCGCGGCCGGCATGGCGCACGGATCAGGCATGCGCGTTGGCGTGGGGGTGTCCGGCGGATACCACAACGGCTCTTATGGCGGGTCATATGGGGGAGCCCGGGGGCCGTATTACGGCGGCTACCGTGGAGGATACTACGGTGGCTACCATGGGGGATATGGCGGTGGTTATTGGGGTTGGTATGGCGGATACCCGTTGTCATTCTCGTACTCGTACATCGATCCCCCGGCGCCGTATTACTATTCCAGTCCAGCGGTGGGGTATAGTTCGACACCCATCGTGTACAGCTCTCCGCCGGTCGTGTACAGTTCTCCCCCGGTAGTGTACAGCTCGCCGGCGCCGGCCACAGCGGTTTACAGTGCGTCGGCACCGGCGCCCGTGGCGCAAAGTTCACCGCCGGCCCAACCGGGTAATCCAGGTCCGCAATCGGGTGTGGACGACGTCAAGGCGCTGGTCAAAGCGGGGATCGGTGACGACGTCATCGTCAGTCAAATCCGCAATTCCCACATGATTTTTCACCTCACGACATCCGAGATCATCGCCCTGAAGAACAGCGGCGTGAGCGAAAAGGTCATTGATTTCATGATCAACACGGCGAATCGCTGAGCTGCGCCGCTGGGTGCGTCTGAGGGGCAGCACGATTGGCGTCATTTTGAGGTATCGCTTTTTCGTACGGGGCGGAGTGTTTCACCTGATAAGCCGTTTATGGACGTCCGACGAAAGTCCCGCTCGCCTCGGCACCGTTTACTTCACGCTGAATTTCGATTTCGAATTATAAATATTCACCGCCGAAATTCGGTCCCTGTTGGCGCGAGCGTTGGGTGAACAAGCCTGAAGCTGGATGGCGGTGCTTAACGGCGCGACAGGCTGTCGCGCCCTACCCCGCATGCGAAACATCAGTTCAGCTTGCGCCTGAGCAGGTCATTGACGAGGCCAGGGTTGGCAGCGCCTTGGCTGAGTTTCCGCCGCGCGAGCGATCCACCGTTACAAAAAGACACGGGCGTTATCGGCGCGCTTCCTTCCAGACCTCGATCGCCATCCGCAGTATAACGCTCGTCAGAATCACAACTTGTCCGGGTAACATCGATGTATGCTCATCGCAAGCAAACACCTCTGCGAACTTGTTAAGGAATCCTTGGCGAGCGCTGAACAGAAGAAGCAGAAATGTGCTGACAAGGATGAGTGGCACAGCCGTCTTGAGGTGGCGTTCCGATCGTCTCTTCTGAAGGAAAAGCCGCCCTGCATACGCGGCCAAGCAAGCTGCTGTTGTGGCCATCATCAATCCTGTGATTTTCAAGTACAATACCAGTTTGGCAACTCCTATTTGATCGACTGGGATATACATGAGACGGCGGTCGTAAAGAAAACAAGGAAAGGAGAAAACACCTCCCGCGATGAGACCATAGCAGACAAAGAGAGATGCCCTGGGTACATTCTTTGCCACTCTGAACGCACCGTAGGGCAAGAGCAGCATGGCGGCAAAATATTGCCATTGCACGCCACCTGACGATGAATCATCTACTTCTGGAAAGAATAGAACGGCCAGCATAAAGGCCAGCAGCAGCCAACCCAGCAGCGCAAGAATCCCCCTGATCCAAGCTCCCATGCGAACCGTGCGCTTTGCCTGCACGATGGGATCTTTCATGATTTATCCTCCGCCATTTGTCAGGAGAAGAGATTTCGGGGCAGGCTCAAGCCAGCTTGCGCCGGAGCAAGTCGTTGACCAGGAAGGGGTTGGCCTTGCCCTGGCTGAGCTTCATCACCTGCCCACGAGGAACTTGAGCGAGGCTTCCTTGCCGCCCTTGAAATCGGCGACGACTTTGGCAGCGTCGCATCACCGCCGTGCTACAGGCTTGGTTGAGGTCGGCATGCGAGGTTGCAAGCGAACAACTGTATGCCCGGATGTAGCTTGGAGGGCCCGGAGATCGGCACAAATAGCCCTCAGATCGCCCCCAAACTTGCGGGTATGCTCCATGCGATGCTTGCGCGTTTCCTGCACGATGGGATCTTTCACAATTTATCCTCCAACAATTCATCGGGCGAACAGATTTCGGGGCAGGCATAGCCCGCATTCTCAACGATCTGCCTCACCATCATCCGCGTGAAAGGGTTGGTCAGATGCGCGAAATTCCAAGTGACAAGCACCGCAACGCCGTTTACGGCGGCGATGGCAATATGCAACGCGTCCTCCGGGTACTCATGTGGTATGCCTTTACCAGCGACTATTTTTTCGGCCAAGGCACGCGCCTCATCATCAATATCCAGCATTCGGAAAGGCTTGATGGCGGCAAGCCGCAAGGCGGCCTGATCGGCAGAGCCACGGCCCGCCTCTTCGTAAACGAGCGCGGAAACATACGGTTCATAAACCGTGGTCAATTGAGACCAGAATTCACGCGTGGCTTCCTGATGACCTGCGACCATCAAGTCGCGGCTGGGGCGCGCCGTAAAATAGCTCACGACCGTGGTTTCGATGTATATGCATTCCAACATGATTGTATTATAGCAACGTCACCCCGTTTCTGTCAAGCCAGCTTGCGCTTGAGCAGGTCGTTGACCAGGCCGGGGTTGGCCTTGCCCTGGCTGAGCTTCATCACCTGCCCCACGAGGAACTTGAGCGAGGCTTCCTTGCCGCCCTTGAAGTCGGCGACGACTTTCGGGTTGGCGGCGATGGCTTCGTCCACCAGCTTCTCAATGGCGCCGGCGTCGCTGACCTGGGCCAGGCCCCGGGCTTTGACGATCTCCGCCGCAGCGCCGCCCTGCACGAACATCAGCTCGAACACTTCCTTCGCCGTCGGCATGTTGATCGTCCGGTCCTCGACGAGGTTGATGAGGCTGGCGAGCTGCGGGGGCGTGATCGGCATTGCGCCAATGGCCAGGTGCTGTTCGGCCAGTTTCGCCAGCACAGTGGTCATGATCCAGTTGGAGGCGGCCTTGGCGCTCCGGGCCTGCTTGGCGGTCGTCTCGAAATAATCGGCGATGGCCTGGTCGGCGGCGAGGACACCGGCGTCGTATTCGGGGATGCCGTAGTCGCGCACCATGCGGACGCGCCGCTGCTCCGGCAGTTCCGGCAGCGCCTGGGCCCACTCGTCAATCTGCGACTGGGTCAGAACGATCGGCAGCAGGTCCGGCTCCGGGAAATAGCGATAGTCGTGCGCCTCCTCCTTGCTGCGCATGGCGAGCGTGACCCCCGCGGCGTCGTCCCAGCGGCGCGTCTCCTGCCGGATACGATGGCCCTGTTGCACCTCGGCGATCTGCCGTGCCAACTCGTGGGTCAGCGCGCCATGGACGCCCTTGAAGGTGTTCATGTTTTTCAGCTCGGTCTTCGTGCCGAGCGCCGCCTGACCGGCGGGGCGGACGGAGCTGTTCACATCGCACCGCAGGTTGCCCTCTTCGAGATTGCAGTCGCTGATGCCGCCGTAGCGGAGGATTTCCTTGAGCCCTTCGAGGAACGCCAGCGCCTCGTCGGCGCTGGCCAGGTCGGGCTCCGTGACAATCTCCATCAGCGGCGTGCCGGCGCGGTTGAAATCAATGCCGCTCGAAGCGGCGAAGTGCATGTTCTTGCCCACGTCCTCCTCGATGTGGATGCGGACGAGCCGGATCATTTTTTTGCTGCCATCGGCTCGCGTGATCTCGAGACCGCCGCCGAGGCAGAGCGGCTGGTCATATTGCGAAATCTGATAATTCTTCGGCATATCCGGGTAGTAATAGTTCTTCCGGTCCATCTTGCTATACGGATTGATCTGGCAGCCGAGCATCAGGCCGGAGAGCACCGTCAGGCGCACGGCCTCGGCGTTCATGGCCGGCATGGCGCCGGGATAGCCGAGGCAGACCGGGCAGACGCGGGTGTTCGGCGGCGCGCCAAAGATCGTCGGACAGCCGCAGAAAATCTTCGACTTCGTTTTGAGCTGAACATGCACTTCCAGCCCGATGTTCGCTTCGTAGTTCATGGCTATGTGGAAGGCTGAAGACCGAAGACAGAAGACTGAAGGCGGCAGGCATAGATGTTCATCTGTGCCACTAACCTAATAAATCATCGAATTTTATCATAGATTATTTCGTAAGTGTTTTGACCGGTATGGGCTATGTAATCGGATTATTCAATGAGGAAATCAGGAAAAAAGGAACGGCGGGGACGTTTTCGTTTCCTGCTTTCCTGATTTCCTCATTCACTTTTCTTTGGTTGCGGCTGCGCCGGCCTGTGACCATCCGTGATTCAAGCTCGATTCTTGGCCGCCTTTGGCTTCTCCCGGTGCCACGGCGTCGCCTGCTCATAGGCGTGGCCGACGCGCAGGATCACGTCCTCGCGTAGCGCCGGGCCGACGATGTGCAGGCCGACCGGCAGTTGCGCCGTCGTGAAACCGCACGGTACGCTCAGTGCGCAGATGCCGGCCAGGTTCACCGGGATGGTGAACATGTCGCCCAGATACATCTGCAGCGGATCGGCGAGTTTCTCACCGAATTTATACGCGGCGGTTGGCGCGACGGGCGTCAGGATCGCGTCGCACTGCTGGAAGGCGGCCGCGAAATCGCGGCGGATCAGCGTCCGCACCTTCTGTGCACGCAGATAATAGGCGTCGTGGTAGCCGCTCGAGAGCACATAGGTCCCGAGGATGATGCGGCGCTTGACCTCCTGCCCGAAGCCCGCCGCGCGCGTCCGGCCGTATTGGTCAATCGGGTCCGCGCCTTCGACGCGCAAGCCGTAGCGCACGCCGTCAAAGCGCGCGAGGTTCGCCGAGGCTTCCGCCGTGGCGATGATGTAATATACCGCGACCGCATAACGCGAATGCGGCAGGCTGATCTCGACCAGCTCCGCGCCCAGCGCGCGGCATTGCGCCGCCGCCGCGCGCACCGCCCGTTCGACCTTGGCATCGAGACCCTCGATAAAATATTCCCGGGGCAAGCCGAGCCGCAGGCCCTGGAGATCGCCGCCGAGTTGCGCGGCAAAATCCGGCACCGGCACATCCAGCGAGGTTGAATCCAGCGCATCGCGCCCGGCGATCGCGCCCAGCAGCAGGGCGGTGTCGCGCACATCCTTGGTCAGCGGTCCGATCTGGTCTAGCGACGAGGCGAACGCGGTCAGGCCGTACCGCGAGACGCGCCCGTAGGTCGGCTTGAGCCCCACGCAGCCGCAGAACGCCGCCGGCTGGCGGATCGAGCCGCCGGTGTCGGAACCGAGCGTGGCGAGGGCTTCGTCGGCGGCGACCGCCGCCGCCGAGCCGCCGCTGGAGCCGCCCGGCACACAATCCAAATTCCAGGGGTTGTGGGTGACCTGGTACGCCGAGTTTTCCGTGGAACCGCCCATGGCGAACTCGTCCATGTTCACGCGACCGAGGAAAACGACGCCTGCCGCGCGCAACCGGGCGATGACGGTGGCATCGTAGGGGGCGACGTAACCCTGGAGAATCCGGGAGCCGCAGGTGCAGGGCTGGCCGGCGACATTGAGCAGGTCCTTGATGCCAAGCGGTATGCCCAGCAGCGGCCGCGCATCGCCGGCGGCGCGCGCCGCGTCCGCCGCCCGCGCCTGCGCCAGGGCGGACTCGGCGTCCACGGTCAGGTACGCGCCGATCTGACGGTCCGTCCGCTCGATGGCCGCCAGCACGTCGCGCACCAGTTCCACGGAACTACAGGCGCGCCGCGCCAGCAAATCCGCCGCCGCATGCACCGTCAGTTGGTTCAGGGTGGGCATGAGACAGGGTTCAGGGTTCACATTCCTCATCAAATTCTTGTGGGCGGGGCTTCCAGCCCCGCGTCCGCAACCGATTCTTACTCAATGATCTTGGGGACAATGAACTGGCCGTCGCGCGCCAGCGGCGCATTGGCCATCACCACGTCATGCCCGAGGCCGGGGCGGACTTCATCGGCGCGGAAAACGTTCTGGACCGGGATCGCGTGGGCGGTCGGCTCGATGTCCTCGACGTCGAGTTCGTCCAGTTGCCGGACGTACCCGACGATCTGCTCCAGTTGCGGCTGCAACCGAGCGACCTCATCGTCGGCGAGGTGCATTCGCGCCAGATGCGCCACATAGCGCACATCGATCCGGTCGCTCGCACTGTTATCCGGACTCGTCATATCGTTCCCCAACCCGCCGCGAGGAAGTATAAAGGCTGACGGTAATTTCATCAATCCGCGTTTTAGAGCACGGTCTCAACCTTCAAGAGTCGGCGACGCCGCTTTAGTCAATGAGGGCCGATCTTCTTGTGGGCGTCCTCCTGCGGAGGACAGCCCCGCGATGCTGTTCTAAAGGTTGGCGCGGGGCTGGAAGCCCCGCCCACAATCAGGAAAGTTTCTTCTTCCCTGCCCCACACTCCACCTGCGACTCCCCTGTTTGGGCCTATCCATCTTCACAGCGTTTCCGCGAAGTGGCAGGCCGCGCAGCGGTCAGTCTCGACGGCGCGCAGGGCGGGGCTTGCGACGCGGCAGCGGGCCTCCGCACTGGGGCAGCGCGGATGGAACGGGCAGCCGGGGATGTCCGCCGCGGGTGACGGCACGTCGCCCGGAAGCACCAGGCGGCGGGCGCCGCTGCGGCGGGCCTGCAATCCCCGCTCCACGTCTGGCACGGCGGACAGCAACGCCGCGGTGTAGGGGTGGCGCGGATGGGCATACACCGCCGCCGCCGGGCCGGATTCCACGATGCGCCCAAGATACATGACGAGCACGCGTTGGCAGAGATAGCGGACGGCGGCCAGATCGTGGGCGATGAATAGCAAGGCGAGGTTCAGGTCGCGCTGGAGATCTTGCAGCAGGTTGAGGATCTGCACCTGCACCGAAACATCCAGCGCGGAGACGGGTTCGTCGGCCACGATCAACCGCGGCTGAACGGCCAGCGCGCGGGCCAGCCCCACCCGCTGCCGCTGGCCGCCGCTGAACTCGTGGGGGTACCGGCGGGCATAGAGCGGGTCCAGTCCGACCGCGCGCAGCAGGTCCGCCACGCGCCCGGCCCGCTCGGCGCGGCGGCAGCGGCGGTGTGCGGCGAGGGCCTCGCCCAGCATGCTGCCGACCGACAGGCGGGGATTCAGCGCGCCGTGGGGATCCTGAAAGATCATCTGGGCCTGCCCGCGGAAGGACTTCAGCCGGCTGTCGCGCAACGCGCTGATGTCCACGCCGGCGAACACGATGCGGCCGTTCTGCAGCGGCTCCAGCCGGAGCAGCGCGCGCCCCAGCGTGCTCTTGCCGCAGCCGCTCTCGCCGACGAGCCCGAGGCTCTCGCCGGCGGCCAGCGTGAAGGAAACGCCGTCCACCGCGTGCACCGGCGCGCGGCGCGGACCGTAGCACACGCGGACCTCGCGCACCTCCAGCAGGGGCGCGGCCGTCATGCGGACCTCCAATAAAAACACCGCACGCCCTGGTGATCGGGTGGTTCCTCCCAGTCGGGCTCCGCCACCCGGCAGCGCGGGCGGCAGAGGGGACAGCGCGGGTGAAACTTGCAGCCGGGCGGCAGCCCGGCCGGATTGGGCACCTGCCCCGCGATGGCCCGGAGCCGGCCGGCGCCCTGGGCCAGGTGTGGCACAGCCGCGAGCAAGGCACGGGTGTAGGGATGACGCGGCACGGCCAGCACCTGTTCGGCGATGCCGCTTTCCACAATACGTCCGGCGTACATGAGGCACACCCGGTGCGCGGTCTCGGCCACCAAGCCCAGGTTGTGGGTGATCAGCAGGACGGCCATCCCCAGTTCCTGCTGCAGGGACTGCAGCAGGTCGAGGATCTGCGCCTGGATGGTCACGTCCAGCGCGGTGGTGGGTTCGTCGGCGACCAGCAGCCGGGGCCGGCACACGAGGGCCATGGCAATCATGGCGCGCTGCTGCTGCCCGCCGCTGAGCTCATGCGGATACCGGCGGAGTTGCTGTTCCGGCTCCGGCAGGCCAACGCGACGCATCATCTGCAGGGTTTCCGCCCGTACGTCCGATCCGGACCGGTGCCAGCGGATGGCCTCGCCAATCTGGTACCCCACCGTGAACACGGGATTCAACGCGCTGCCCGGCTCCTGAAAAATATAGGCGATATCCCGGCCCCGCAGGCCACGCAATTCGGCCGCGGACAGCGCAAGCACGTCGCGTCCCGCCAGGCGCACCTGCCCCCCGACAATCCGCCCGGCCGGCTGGGGCACCAGCCGCGTCAGGGCCAGCGCCGTGACGCTCTTGCCGCAGCCGCTCTCGCCCACCAACGCCACGGTCTCGCCCGCGCCAATGGCAAAACTAATGCCGTCCACGGCGCACACGGGCTGCGCCCCGCCGTAAAAGTGCACGCGGAGATTCTCCACCTCGATCAGCGGGTTGTGCACGGTCGCCGTCATGCGCGTGGAACCGCTCAGCGGGCCGGCTGCTGCTGGGTCAGGCAGTGGATGGCCCCGCAACCGGCCACCAGGTCCACCGCATGGATGCCGACCACCTGGCGGCTGGGAAACAGTTCGGCCAGCAAACCCAACGCGTGGCGATCCTGGGGATCGTTGAACGTGGGCACGAGCACCACCACGTTGCCGATGAAAAAGTTGGCATAGCTGGCCGGCAGGCGCGTGCCACGATAGAACAACGGCTCCGGCAGGGGGAGCGGAATCACCTCGAGGCGCGAGCCATTTTCGAGCCGCATCCCCTCCAGCCGTTCGCGGTTTTCGCCCATGATCTTGTAGTTCGGATCCCGCCGGAATTTTTCCTGGCAGAGCACGACGACGCCCGGCGCGACAAACCGGCAGACGTCGTCTACGTGGCCGTGCGTGTCGTCCCGGCCAGCAATTCCGCGACGGAGCCACAGGACGTTGGTGGCGCCGAGCACGTCGCGCAGCACCTGTTCCAACTCCGGTTTGCCCAGTCCGGGATTGCGCGCCTGGATCACCGGGTCCAGAAGACATTCCTCGGTGGTCAGCAGCGAGCCGCGGCCGTTGACGTCCACAGCGCCGCCTTCGAGCACGATCGGACGGTCGCCCAACCGGGCGTGAAACAAGGGGAGACGAATCTTCCTGGCGATGCGTTCCGGGACGGCGTCGTCCTGCTGCCAGTTGGGATAGCGCGCCCAGCCGTTGAATCGGAAGCGGGCTATGGCCACCGCAGGCCGCGCGCCGCCCTTGCGCACGAAGATCGGGCCAAAATCGCGAATCCAGGCGCGATCGGTCGGACAGGCGAACAGCTCGAACCGGCGTGGCGGCACGCCGACGGCGTCCAGCACGCGACGCGCTTGCGCGGCCACCGCCGGCGAAGACACGCAGATCCGGACCCGCTCCCCCACCGCCAGTTTCCGGACCATTTCCCCGTACACCCAGGGGATCAGGACGCTCTTGCCCGGCCAATCTCTGGCATAGTGCGGCCAACTCAACCAGGTGGCCTCATGGGCTTCCCATTCCGCCGGCATGCGAAAACCCAGCGCCCACGGCGTTTTTTGCATGGTCTTGGTCATGGCCCGCCGTTCCGTTCCAGCGGAGCAGCGCCCGACGGCGGCTGATCCAGATAGCGCTGCGTGAGCCCGCCATAGGCCCCGATGCGGCGGTCGCGCAGGAACGGCCACTGGCGCCGGACCTCCTCGACGCGCGCTCCGTCCACCGGCGTCAGCAGGATGGCCTCCCGGTCCGCCGGGGCTTCGGCCAGCATCACGCCCAGCGGATCGCAGACAAACGACGAGCCCCAAAAATCCAGCCCCGCGCCGCCCGCGGGCTGTTCGCGCCCGACGCGGTTAACCGCGGCCACATACACGCCGTTGGTGATCGCCTGGCCGCGCTGCACCGTCTGCCAGGCCGCGCGCTGCGTCGCACCCACGGACGCTTTCTCCGCCGGATGCCAGCCGATGGCGGAGGGATAAAAAATCAACGACGCGCCCTGCAGGGCCGCCAGCCGCGCGGCCTCCGGAAACCACTGGTCCCAGCAGATCAACACGGCCAGCCGGCCCAGGCGCGTGTCGAACGTCCGGAAACCGAGATCGCCGGGCGCAAAGTGGTATTTTTCGTAGTAGCCGGGATCGTCGGGGATATGCATTTTGCGGTACACGCCGAGCAAGGCGCCGTCGGCGTCGAGCACCGCCGCGCTGTTGTGATAAACGCCGGCGGCGCGGCGTTCGAACAGCGGGACCACGAGCACCACGCCCAGCCGTCGGGCTACGTCACTCAACGCCTCCGTGGCGGGGCCGGGGATCGGTTCGGCTAAATCAAAGTGCCGCGGATCCTCCGTCTGGCAAAAATACGGCGACAGGAACAGCTCCGGCAGACAGATCGCCCGGGCCCCCTGCTCCGCCGCCGCCTCGATGTGCGCCGTGGCCTGCGCCAGATTCGCGTCCCGAGCCGGCGCTATCCGCATCTGAATCAGCCCCACCGTGCCTGTGAACAAATTTTGCATGAGCGTGCACCAGTCCGCCACCCGCGCCGATGGAGCGGAGCATACACCACCCCGGTCGCACCGCCAACCACGGATTGATCCGTACGCAACAGCGTTTTGTCCGGCGGCCTTGCGGTCCAACGTCTACGGGCAAAGATGCTCCGCCTTGCGCCGGGGCGGCCGTAAAAAGTCAAACCCGCAGTCCTGCTGGCAGGACTGCGGGTTGACATTTTTACGGCCTGGAACAGCGCGAACTTAGTAGTCCATGCCGCCCATACCGCCCATGCCGCCGCCCTGAGGCATGGCCGAAGCCTTTTCCTTCTCCGGCAGTTCCGTGATCATGCACTCGGTCGTCAGCAGCAACGACGCAATGGAGGACGCGTTCTGCAGCGCGAAACGCGTGACCTTGGTCGGGTCCACAATGCCCGCCTTGATCATATCGCCGTACTCGCCCTTGGTCACATCGTAGCCGTAGTTGCCCTTGTTGGCTTTGATCGCCTGAATGACGATCGAGCCATCCACGCCGGCGTTCTCGGCAAGCTGCCGGAGCGGGGACTCCAGGGACTTGCGGATGATGTCCACGCCGATCTTTTCGTCGCCGGACGCCTTGACGTCGTCCAGGACGGACAGGCAGCGGATCAGAGCCACGCCGCCGCCGGGGACGATGCCTTCCTCGACCGCCGCACGGGTCGCGTGCAGCGCGTCTTCGACGCGGGCCTTCTTCTCCTTCATCTCGGACTCGGTCGCTGCGCCGACGCTGATGACGGCCACGCCGCCGGCCAGCTTGGCGAGCCGCTCTTGGAGCTTCTCGCGGTCGTAGTCGGAGGTGGTCTCCTCGATCTGGCGGCGGATCTGGGTGATCCGGCCCTGGATGTCGGTGTGCTTGCCGCCGCCTTCGACGATCGTGGTGTTATCCTTGTCGATCGTAATGCGCTTGGCCTTGCCCAAGTCGGTGACCTGGATGTTCTCCAGCTTGATGCCGAGGTCCTCGGAGATGAACTTGCCGCCGGTGAGGATGGCAATGTCTTCCATCATGGCCTTGCGGCGGTCGCCGAAACCCGGGCTCTTGACCGCCGCCACCTGCAGCGTGCCGCGCAGCTTGTTGACTACGAGCGTCGCCAGCGCCTCGCCTTCGATTTCCTCGGCGATGATGACAAACGGACGACCCGCCTTGGCCACGGTCTGCAGCAGCGGCAGGAAATCCTGCAGGCTGGAGATCTTCTTCTCGAAGAGCAGCAGGTAGGGATCCTCGAAGACCACTTCCATCGTCTCGGCGTTGGTGACGAAGTAGGGTGAAATGTAGCCCTTGTCGAACTGCATGCCCTCGACCACGTCCAGCGTGGTTTCGATGGACTTGGCCTCTTCGACGGTAATCGTGCCGTCCTTGCCGACCTTGTCCATGGCATCGGCGATAATGTCGCCGATGGCGGAGTCGCCGTTGGCGGAGATGGTCGCCACTTGCGAGATCTCCGCGCGATCCTTGACCTTCTTGCTCAGCTTGGCCAACTGGTCGCAGACCGCCGCGGTGGCCTTGTCAATGCCGCGCTTGATGTCCATGGGGGACGCGCCGGCCGTGACGTTCTTGAGCCCCTCGCGGTAGATCGCCTCGGCGAGCACGGTCGCCGTGGTGGTGCCGTCGCCGGCGACGTCGCTGGTCTTGCTGGCGACTTCCCGGACGAGCTGGGCGCCCATGTTCTCGAACGGATTCTCCAGCTCGATCTCCTTGGCGACGGTGACGCCGTCTTTGGTGATCGTCGGGGAACCGAACTTCTTGTCGAGAATCACGTTGCGGCCGCGGGGACCGAGGGTCGCCTTCACGGCGCGGCTGATCTTCTCGACGCCCTTCAGGATGAGCTGCCGGGCTTCGGATTCGAATTTTAACTGTTTGGCTGCCATGGATGTTCTCCTTCGTCTGCGTTAGTCTTCAATGATGCCGAGGATGTCTTCCTCGCGCAGGAGCTGATACTCCTTGTCGTCAATCTTGACTTCGGTCCCGCCGTACTTCGGCATGAGAACCTTGTCGCCCTTCTTGACGTTGAAGGGGATCTTGACACCCTTCTCGTCCAGTTTGCCCGTGCCGAGGGCTATGACCTTGCCCTGCATGGGTTTTTCCTTCGCGGTATCGGGGATAATGATGCCGCCCTTTTTGACTTCCCCTTCCTTCGCGGGCTCGACCAGTACCCGATCGCCCAACGGATGGATCTTCATCTGTTTCTTTCTCCTGTTGTGTTGTTCACGTCGGCCAGTATGCACCGCGGCGCCAGCCGCTGCTCATCTCCGGGACAAGCCGGTGCTCCGCCTACTTCTTCTCCGTAAAATCGGCGTCAATCACATCATCGGCGGCTTTCCCGGCCCCGCCGGCCGGAGGGGGTGGCTCGCCGCCCGGCGCGCCTGCTGCGGGGCCTTTCGCGCCGCCGGCCGCGCGGGCCTTGGCATACAGGTCGGCAGACAGCGCCTGCATGTCGGCGTTGACCGCTTCCATCGCGGTTTTGATCGCGCCCGCGTTGCCGGATTTGACGGCCTCTTTGAGTTTCGCGACTGTGTCCTCGACCTTGGCTTTCTTGTCCGCCGGCACCTTGTCGCCCTGTTCCTTCAGAAACTTTTCGGTGCTGTACACCAGGTTGTCAGCCTGGTTGCGGGTCTCGACCGCCTCGCGGCGTTCCTGGTCCTCCGCCGCGTGCGCGGAGGCATCCTTGACCATCTGTTCGATGTCAGCCTTGCTCAGCCCGCTGGAGGCGGTGATCGTGATCTTTTGCTCCTTGCCGGTGCCGAGATCCTTGGCGCTGACGTGCAGGATGCCGTTGGCGTCAATGTCAAACGTCACCTCGATCTGGGGCACGCCGCGCGGCGCGGGCGGAATGCCGTCCAGGTGGAACTTGCCGATGCTCTTGTTGTCCCCGGCCATCTTGCGCTCGCCCTGGAGCACGTGAATCTCCACCGTGGACTGGCTGTCCGCGGCCGTGCTGAAAATCTCGCTCTTGCGCGTCGGAATCGTCGTGTTGCGCTCGATCAGCGGCGTGGACACGCCGCCCAGCGTCTCGATGCCCAGCGTCAGGGGCGTCACGTCGAGCAGCAGGACATCCTTGACTTCGCCCTTGAGCACGCCGCCCTGGATCGCCGCGCCCACCGCGACTACTTCATCCGGATTGACGCCCTGGTGCGGTGCCTTGCCGATGAGTTTACCCGACACCTCGACGACCTTGGGCATGCGCGTCATGCCGCCGACGAGCACCAGTTCGTCCACGTCGCTCATGGAGGTCTTCGCGTCGCGCAGGCAGTTGTTCACGGGGCCCACCGTGCGGTCAATCAAATCGTCGCACAGCTTCTCCAGCATGGCGCGGGTCACTTTCCGCACGATGTGCTTCGGGCCGCTGGCGTCCGCCGTGATGAAGGGCAGGCTGATCTCGTATTCCAGCGCGCTGGACAGGGCGATCTTGGCCTTCTCGGATTCCTCTTTGACGCGCTGAAGCGCGTCCGGCTGCTTCCGCAGGTCGATCCCGTACTCCTTCTGGAACTCGTTGATCAGCCAGTTCATCACGCGCTCGTCGAAATCGTCGCCGCCCAAGTGCGTGTCGCCGTTGGTCGCCTTGACCTCAAAGACCCCCTCGCCGATTTCCAGCAGGGAGATGTCGAAGGTGCCGCCGCCGAGGTCATACACGGCGATGAGTTCATCCTTCTTCTTGTCGAGTCCGTAGGCCAGCGAGGCCGCCGTTGGCTCGTTGATGATGCGCAACACGTCGAGGCCGGCGATCCGGCCGGCGTCCTTGGTCGCCTGGCGCTGGCTGTCGTTAAAATACGCCGGCACGGTGATCACCGCCTGGGCGATGGACTCGCCGAGGTATTTTTCGGCGTCGGTCTTCATCTTGCCCAGGATCATCGCGGAGATTTCCGGCGGGGAATAAGTCTTCTTCTCGCCCTCGACCTCAACCTTGACGTGCGCATCGCCATTGGACGCGCGGACGACCTCGAACGGCACGCGCTGGCGTTCCCGCTCGACTTCCTCGTACTTGCGCCCCATGAACCGCTTGATGGAATAGACCGTGTTGCGGGAATTCAACACTGCCTGGCGCTTCGCCGCCTGGCCCACCAGCCGCTCGCCACCCTTGGTGAACGCCACGACGGAGGGCGTCGTCCGGCCACCCTCGGCGTTCGGCACTACCACCGGCTGACCACCCTCCATAATCGCCATGCATGAGTTCGTCGTGCCTAAATCAATCCCCAAAACTTTTGCCATATTCGTTCTCCGGAATTAGCCACCTGTTAACATAGCATCCTGCATGCCATACCAAGCGAAAGCATCTTAATCATAATTGCAAATATCTTATTAACAAGTAGATATGATAATATTTTATATTAAACTTCCAAATAAACATGGATGATTATTGCGCCATATTGTCCCACTGCGACACACCTGCGTCAATCATGGCACACAACGACGAAACGTCGGGGACGACCTGCCGGATCAGGCGGCGCGGCGCAGGAGCAGGTAGCCAGCCAGTTCCGCCCCGAGGATGGGGATCCAGACAATCAGGTCGGGCCGCAGTTCGGGATGGCGGACGAGCGAATCGGCGATGATGATGAAGAAATAGAAGAAAAAGACGATCAGGATGGCGATGCCGAAGCCAATGGAGGTCTCCCGGCGGTGGGATTTGATGCCGAGCGGAATACCCAGCAGGGTGAAGGCAAAACAGGAGAGCGCCAGCGCCAGCCGCGTATTGGCATCCACTACCAGCCCCATGCGCATGCGCGCGAGATCCTGGGGATCCACCCCGGGGAACGCGCCGCGGATGTCGCGCACCGCTTCCATCAATTCGCCATAGGCCATGTCCGCGCCTTTTTTCCGCACCTGGCCCCGGTTCAGGAAATTGGAGAGATCGAGGGTCACGGGGTAATGCTCGGCGCGAATGTCGCGCGAGCGCGTCAGATCCATCGGATGGTCCTCGTCCGGCACCTCGATGCGCACGTCGTGGAGATCCACGCGCAACTGCTTCTTGTCCAGGTCGGTCGTGAGATAACCATACCGGGCGCGCACGCTGCGTTTGACGCCGCGGGCTCCCATTTCGTACACGATGACGTCAGTGACTTTTTTCCGTTCCCGCTTGGCTACGTACACCATGAGGCCGGGGAAGTCGCGCACGAACCGGCCCTCCTCCAGCAGGTTCTCCGGCTCGGTCATGCCCAGGTCCACCAACACGCGCCGCTGCGCCCAGTGGCTCTGGGGTGCCAGGGTGCCGTTCAGGTACAGGCACAGCACGGACAGGCACACCGCGGCCAGCACGAGCGGGGTGACGATCTGCCACAGGCTGAGCCCGCAGGCCTTCATGGCGTTGAGTTCACCGTCGGAGGACAGGCGGCCAAAGAGCAGGAGCACCGTCGTCAAGACGCTGATCGGGATCGAAAACGACAGCAGAAACGGGATGTTGTAGGAGAAGATCTTCAGGATGAAGACGCCCGACACGCCGCGCGCGAGCAGATCCATCGCCTTGACCACCGCGCCCAGGCACATCACAAAGGTAACCACCGCGAGCGTCAGCAGGCAGGTGACGAAAAAGTCGCGCAGCAGATATCGCTCAAGAACGCGCAAGCCAGTCCCCCTGCGCGCCGGCGCCCGCGCGGCGCGCCGCGGCGCGCCGCGCCGACTCCAGCGTGTTGTAGAGCAGCATGGTGATCGTCATCGGCCCGACGCCGCCCGGCACCGGCGTGATGGCCGCGGCTTTCGCCCGGACCGCGTCGAAGTCCACGTCGCCGACCAGCCGGAACCCGTTCTTGGCCGCGGGGTCCGGCACGCGGTTGACGCCCACGTCGATCACCACCGCGCCGTCGCGCACCATCTCGGCCGTGATCGTACGCGCCCGCCCCGCGGCCGCGATCAGGATGTCCGCCTGCAGCGTGTATTTTGCCAGGTCCTGGGTTCCCGTGTGGCACATCGTCACGGTGGCGTTGCCGAATTCGCTTTTCTGGCTGAGCATGTTCGCCAGCGGCCGGCCGACGATGTTGCTGCGGCCGACGACCACCACGTGCGCGCCGCTGGTGCGGATGCCCGAGCGTTTCAGGATGTGCAGGATGCCATGCGGCGTGCACGGCAGGAAGGTCGGCAGTCCCAGCATCATCCGGCCGACGCTGAGCGGATGAAAACCGTCCACGTCCTTGGCCGGATCAATCATGTCAATCACCGCCGGTTCCATGGCATGGTCCGGCAGCGGCAATTGCACCAGAATGCCATGCACGCGGGGGTCGAGGTTGAACCGCTGCACCACGGCCAGGATCTGCTCGCGCGTCGCCGCCGCCGGCAGCCGGACCTCCTCGGAGTGCATGCCGGCCTCGGCGCACGCCTTCTCCTTGGCCGTCACATACGAGCGCGAGGCCGGGTTGTCGCCCACCAGCAGCACCGCCAGGCCGGGTGTCACGTGCTCCGCCTGGAGCCGTGCCGTTGCCGTCTTGATCTCCGCGCGCATCTGCTGCGCGATCATCTTGCCGTCCAGAATTGTCGCCGTCATATCGCCCTTTCTTGCGTTGGATGGGCGCACTCTAACCGGAAGCCGCGCGGGGCACAAGCCCCCGGCACATCCAACGGCCATGCATATAACGGGCGGAGCGAAGCAATTCTTTCGGCGCGGAACGTGTCAGCGTTCCGGCAGCGACCGGAACCGTTAACAGTTCCGCTCCAGGTAAAGCCCCGCTGCGAAAGGTTGCATCGGCAGAATGACACCGCGGAGCATATCGCCCTGCTTGGCGGTTGCCGTCATTCGCCGGCGGCAGCCCGGACCGGCACCAGCAGCAGGGGCTGTGGGGTGTGGTGCAGAATCTGTTGCGCCATGCTTTCCGCCCAAAAGGCGCGGCTGCCGGCTTTGCCGTGGGTGGCCAGCACGATCAGGTCGGCCTGTCGCGCGGCGGCGGCGCGCACGATCACGCGGACCGGCCGGCCGCGGCGGACCTCGCCCGTCGCCGTCACCCCGCGCGCCTGCAGGCGCTGCAGCCACCCGGCCAGGCACGCGCGCGCCTCGCGCGATGCGAGGTCCAGCAGCGTGCGGCTCGCGGCCGGCAGCAGCCGGCTCGGCGCGGCTTGCTCGGCGCCGAGCGTGCCGACGGTCGGCACGGCGAACACCAGGTGCAGTTCGGCCCTGCACAGCAGGGCCAGTTCGCCGGCGGTCTCCACCCCGCGCGCATGGGCGGGGTCGCCGTCAAACGGTGCGAGGATGTGGCGGCAGGCAAAGCCGGCGGCGGCTGGGCCGGCCGGCCGGATCAGCAGCAGCGGCACGCTGCTCTCGGCCACGACTCGCTGCGCAATGCTGCCGTAGAGCAGCGCCCGGAGACCGCCCCGCCCGTGCGTGCACATGATCACCAGATCCGGCGCCAGTTCGGCGACATGTTCCGCCAGGCCGCGGACCACGTCCGTCATGGCCGTCGTGTGGACGTGGCAGGTCACCGGCACGCCCGGCGGGAAGACGCGCTGCGCCACGTCTGCCAGGTATGTCTCCGCCTCGTCCGCCCGCGCCAGGTGCCGCTCGCCGTGGACCGCCGCGGGCGGGTGCTGCTCCAGCACGTGCAGCAGCGTGACCGTGGCGCCGGCCGCCGCCGCCAGATACGCGGCCGCCGGCAGGGCCGCCTCCGCCAGCCGCGAACCATCCAAGGGCACCATGATGTTCGTGAACATGCTACGCGCCTCCCCACAACGTGGTGTAGATGAGATAGAGATTCAAGACGATGATCAGGGTGGCCATGATCGCTACCACGACCGTGGTGGACCGCCGGTTGACCAGCACGCCCATGAGGTCCGGCCGCCGCGTGAACAGGATCAGCGGGATCACGGCGAACGGCAGACCGAAACTGAGCAGCACCTGGCTGATCACCAGCGTGCGCGTCGGGTCCAGTCCCGCGAAAATCACCGCCAGCGACGGCACCATGGTGGCCAGGCGGCGGATCCACACGGGAATGTTGCGCCGGATGAAGCCCTGCATGATCACCTGCCCGGCCAGCGTGCCCACGGAGGCGGAGGAGAGTCCGGACGCCAGCAGGGAGACCGCGAAGATCCAACTGGCCGCCGACCCCAGCAGGGGCTCCAGCGTGCGGTGCGCCTCCTCCAGCGTGCCCACCTGGCTGAGACCGGCGCGATGGAAGGTGGCGGCCGCCATGATCAGCATGGCGACATTGATCAGGCCGGCGATGCTCATGGCCAGCGCGACGTCCACCGTCTCGAAGCGGAACAGGCGCCGCAACTGCGCGGGTTCCCGGACCACCACCCGGCCCTGCAACAGCGCCGAGTGCAGGAAGATCACGTGCGGCATCACGGTGGCGCCCAGGATGCCGGTGGCCAGCACCACGCTCGCCCGTCCCTGAAACTGCGGCACCACGCTGTGGAACAGCACCTGGCCCCACGCGGGCCGGACCAGAAAGGTTTCGATCAGGTAACACAGGGCGATGAGTCCGACCAGGGCCGTGATGACGGCTTCCAGCGGGCGGAAACCCTTGTGCTCCAAGCTCAAAATGATCACCGTGGCGGCCGCGGTCAACAGGGCGGCCAGCCACAATGGAATGCCGAACAGCAGGTGAAATCCGATGGCGCCCCCCAGAAATTCGGCCAGGTCGGTGGCCATGGCCACGATCTCCATCAGGACCCACAGGCCCCAGGTTGCCGGCGCCGGAAAATGCAGGCGGCACAGTTCCGCCAGGTTGTGGCCGGTGGCAATGCCCAGCTTGGCCGACAGCGCCTGGATCAGCATGGCCATCAGGTTGCTGGCCACGACCACCCAGAGCAGCGTGTAGCCGAATTGCGCGCCGCCCTGGATGTTGGTGGCGAAGTTGCCGGGATCCATGTAGGCGATGGACGCGATGAAGGCCGGCCCAAGGAAAGGCAGCAAACGGGCCACGCCCTTCCGCGGGCTGTCCTCGGCCAGCACCTGGGCGGCGGCCAGGGTCGTGGCGGTATCGCCGGAGCGCGGGATTGTCAGCATGGCCGGGCTATCGTTCACGGCGGGGTCATGGTAGCGTCACTGCTGAATGGCGACAATGAATAACGAGCGGGGCTACATGCGGTTCAGGCTGGTCCTCAGGATCGGTTCCTTCTTGCCGGGTATAAACAGGGCCGCGTTGACAGTCACAGGCTTGTTGACAGTGATGGGCGTACCCAGATAGGACTTCGTGAAAAGCGAGCCGACAGCCGAGTTGTCCAGCGTGTAGCGGACGACCGCTCCGTCAATCTTCAGGGCTGAGAAGAACCCGATCTTGGACATCGTCTTGTTAGGGATGGGTTCCACCGTGACGCGCAAGCTCAGAGGATCCAACGATATCTTGCCTTCCGCGTATTCCTTGGCAAACTGTTTTTCGACAGCGGGGCAGACATCGTTCAATTGATAACGCTGGCGCACCTTATTAACACTCGCCTCGGTGACCGGCATCCGCCATTGCTGGAAATCAGGCACCAGATTATCGCCCGAGAACGCTGACAACAGCGCGCAAATCAAATTGATCCGCACAGGGTCATTACAACTGCTGGGAGCGCGACCGTTCTTTTGAGCTTCGATGAGGTAATAGGCGCGGAACCACTTCTTGTAGACGTCCCAGCCATACTTGCGGATCAGGGTCAGGTGGAACGAATGCAGGTCGTCGACGGCCATCTTGTCCCAGGCGGTATCGGAGGCGAGGTACTTCTGGCCAAAGTTAAGGTAGAAATTGTTGTTGAAATCATATCCGGTCTGCTGGCCGCCGGGACCGAACTCGATGCGATACGGGGTGTCCTTGCGCAGCAGCATCTCCACCGCATAAGAGAGCTTGATGTTGCCGAACGTTTCGCCGCCGCAACCGGGCGTGATGTACCAGCGCGGAAAACTGCGGGCGTCGAACACATGGCCGATCTCGTGGAGCACGCCGAATTCGATCATGCCGGAGTTGAAGCCGGTCATGAAGCCCGGCACACAGGTCCAGTCAATCCTGACGCCGTCCTCGCCGGCCGTGCCCCAAGCGCCCAGATTCTTGTGCCCGCGTAGAATCATGGGCGGACTGGCGTAGGTCAGCTCCTGCATCTTTTCGTAAACGTTGTCCAAGAAGGTAACATACTCCTCTTGATTTTTGAGCAACTTGAAGTCGCTCGCGCGGAACTCCAAAGTGACATGCTGGCCTTTGATCGTCTTGATCGGGTCCTCAGCGGCGGCCGGCGGCGTGGTCTCCGGACGGGCCTCGGCCTTCGCGGCCTGGAGTTGACGTGCGCCGACGCTCAGGCCAACGGCCAAGGCGGCAACGGAAAACATATTCAACCGATTATGCATACGAATCTTCGGATGTTTTTCTACTTGGCTTGGTACGCTCTGAGTTCGCAGATGTGCACCGCGCTGTTGGCGGTATTTTTGATCATCGTCACGCGGATGTAACGCGCCGCGGTCGGCGCAAACGTGTGGCGGTACCCTTGGTCACTTGTCTTCTCCGTGTTCCGGGACGCATCGACCACACGTTTCCATGTCGTGTCGTCTTCCGAGAGTTCAATCGTGTACGTGTAACTGCGGTCGTCGCCCCACCAGCAGTAAAGCTGGATCTGGTCAATCCTGACGGCTTTATCGAGATCCACCTTCAGCCATGCGGGGGAAGGATTGATGCTCCAGTGGTTGTCCTTGTCGGCAGAACCGTCCAAGGCAAGATTACCGGCTTGGAAATCTGCGGCCGGGGTCGGCGTGTCCTTCGGCAGGCCCTGGCCTGCTGCGGCCTTCTTGCCCGTGGTCAGGTTCTTCTCAACATTCATCCAGAGCAAGTCTTCACGCCACTCTTCGCCCTGTATCTTGCCGTTCAGGAAGACAGCGGCGCGCACAGTCAAAGAGCCTTTCTCAACTTTCACGGGTCCGTTATAAGGCTTCGCGTTGGCGAGGCCGACCTCGCTGCCGTCCGTCGTATACCGGATCTCTCCGCCCACGGCGGAGCGGAGCGTGATGGACACCGGATCAGCATACCGGTTCTGCCGGAAGCGCTCCTGGGGCAGGAGGCCCTTCATGATTCCCGAAAGCGGACGGAACGCGTATTTTGCCAGCCGCGGGTAGCCCAGCTCTTTGCCGTTGGCGTCCAAGGCCTGCGCGTTGACCTGCGTGCTGGCCGTGATCCGCAACGGTTCCGTAAAGGCCGGCGAGTCGGCACCCGGCTTTTTGCCGTCGAGGGTGTAGCGGATGACCGCCTGCTGCAGTGCGGGTGAAGGTTCGAGGGTCAATACGAGCGCCTGGTCGAAAGCGTTATCGCCGGAGTTCAACAGGCCTTCGGCCTTGACAACAAACGCGTGTACGAGCAGGTCCAGGAGCTGGTCGGTTGCTTTGAACCGCCGGTCAAAATCCGCGTAGGTCTTACCGGCATCGGGGCTGTGAATGCGTTCGTGACGCGGGATGGCGGTCGCGCGGAGCTGGGGCAGCGCGCTGTCGCCGCCGCATTCCCAGAGGACCATCTGCCCGCCGATCACCCGATCAGCTTCCGGCGTGCCGCGCTTGAACTGGTCGGGTGTGCGGTCTTGGGAACCGATCAGCCACATGTTCCACTCGTAATTCTCGCGCGCGGTCGCCCAGATGCTCGGCACCCAGGGCACATTGATCATCCTGTAGCCGGCCGCGGCCACCTCGCGGGGCGGGAAGAACCGGCCGTCCCATTCCATCACGATGACGTCTTTGTCCACGCCGGCATCCGGACCGTCAAAGCCTTCCCAGACAATCAACGACTTGCCTTGCTTCTTCACGACCTTGTTGATCGCGTTGATGAGCCAGCCATGTTGCTGGCTGGTGTTGCGCTGGTTCACCTTACGGTCCTCGACCACATTGGGCCACGTCTCGAAAAGATCCCAGTTGCACTCGTCCGAACCCATGTGGAAGTAAGGCGATGACCGGAAGACCTCACACAGCTCGTTGACCAGGTCGGTGAGGATCGGCATGGCGCCCGGATTCAGGAAGTTGATCACGCAACCCTGCGTGTCACAAAAGACTTCGGGAAAGGCGACGGAAAGCTGGCTTGAATGTCCGGGCATCTCAAATTCAGGGATGATCGTGACGCCGCGTTCATCGGCGAACTTCACCAGATCCTGCAGCTCTGCCAGCGTATAGACGCCCTTTAGCTTGGGGTATTTGGTCGAGGGGAAGGTGAAGATCTGGTCATCGGTCATATGCAGGTGGAAATACTTCATCTTGTAGAGGCGGGCAAGGACCACGCACTGCTTCAGTGTCTCGATGGAGTTGAACTGGCGCGCGATGTCCAGCATCATGCCCGTATACGCCGCAAAGGGCCCGTCTAGAACCGTCATCCTGGGCAGCGCGACCTTGCCGCTCGCGATCCGGACAGCCTGAAGGACCGTCACCGTGCCCATACCGACGCCCACATAGTTGCCGCCTTGGACCGTCACCTTGTCCGTGACAGTCACCCGGTGGGTTTCGTTGGTCAGGGCCGGGTCGAGTGCGATGCCGATATCGCCAGGACCGGGACGCCCCGACCCGGTGGCCAGCTCAAGGCCGGTCTTCAACCGGATCTCATCAGCCAGTAACTTCGCCAGCGGCGCCAGAGCGGGGCTCTCGGCCACAATGCGGCTGTCTTTGCCGAGCGTCAGAGCGCCGCGTCCCATCCGCACCGATTTGGGCCAGGGTACGAAGGCGGGTTCCGCCGGCCCGGCAAAAACCAAGCCTGCCCAGCCGGTTCCCACCCATAAAACCGCCATCCACCGCGAAACAATCCTGCCCGCCTTACCGAGAAACATGCTGTGTCCTTTCCCCAGCCTCCCATCAAGCGAACCGCATGAGGCGCTTATTACCTGGCGGATGGGCCTGTTAAGCCCTCGGTCCGGCCCTTTTTCAACCTGCCGCCTTCTTCTGCAGCCGACTGTGGCGGTGACTGTAGGTGAAGTAGATGAGGAAACCAATGGCCATCCAGATGATCAGCCGGAGCCAGGTGCCGGCAGGCAGACCCGCCATCTGCGCGAGGCACAACAACATGCCCAGCGCGGGCACCACCGGCACCCAGGGCGTGCGGAACGGCCGCGGCACGTTCGGTTTGGTGTAGCGCATGACGAGCACGCCGGCGCAGACCATGGTGAACGCCAGCAGCGCGCCAATGGACACCATCTCGCCCAGGAAGCCGATGGGGAACACCCCCGCCAGCAGCATGGCCAGCGTGCCGGTGACCAGCGTCGTGAGATACGGTGTCTTGTAGCGCGGATGGATCGCGGCAAATTTCGCCGGCAGGAGTCCGTCGTGGGCCATCGAATAGAAAATGCGCGGCTGGCCCATCAGCAAAACCAGGATCACGGAGCTCAGCCCGGCGATGGCGCCGGCCTTGATCACCGGCCGCAGCCAGTACAGGGCCGGCCCGGCCGCATCAATGCCGACCGCGATCGGGTTGGCGACATTGAGCCGGGTGTAAGGCACCAGTCCGGTCAGCACCAGCGCGACGCCGATGTACAGCACGGCGCAAATGGCCAGCGAGACCAGAATCCCGATGGGCATGTCGCGCTGCGGCTGGCGCGCCTCCTGGGCCGCGGTGGAGACCGCGTCAAACCCGATATAGGCAAAAAACACCACGCCCGCCCCGCGCAGCACGCCGCTCCAGCCGAACAGGCCGAACTGCCCGGTCGTGTTCGGCGGCAGAAACGGATGCCAGTTGGCCGGCTGGATATGGCGGATGCCGAACAGGATGAACAGCAGGATCACCACGACCTTGATGAGCACGATGGCGCTGTTGAAATTCGCCGATTCGCGGATGCCGACGATCAGCAGACCGGTCATCAGCGCCACGATCAACATGGCCGGCAGATTGAGCCACGCGCCGGTCAGATAAAGGCCCTGCCCCAACCCGTAGGCCAGCGGCGCGTCGCAGAGCGATGCCGGCAGGGCGAGGTGAAAATCATGGAGAAAGCTGACCACGTAACTCCCCCAGCCCACGGCCACGGAGGCGGCGCCGAACAGGTATTCCAGGATCAGGTCCCAGCCGATGATCCAGGCAAACAACTCCCCCAGCGTGGCGTAGGCATAGGTATAGGCGCTGCCGGCGGTGGGGATCATGGCGGCAAACTCGGCGTAGCACAGGCCGGCGAAGGCGCAGCCCACGCCCGACAGGATGAAGGACAGCGTGATCGCCGGCCCGGCGTAACTCGCCGCCGCCTGACCGGTCAGCACGAAGATACCCGCGCCGATCACGCAACCGACGCCGAGCAAGGTCAGGTGCCACGGCCCGAGCGTGCGGTGCAGCTGGTGTTCGACGCTGTCCGCGTCGTGGATGATCTGGTCGTGCGCCTTGGTTTTGAAAAACCTTCGCATGCTGTCCTCGCCTAGCTGGCCGAGCAGTCTGCCATGCCGGACTGCTTTTGTCAGAATAAAAAACCGCTGTTTTCAATCCCGGGGAAACGGGCTATCATCTCCGGCACGTGCGGAACACGCCGGCCGGGCGGCGCGTGTGCCGTGCTGTGCCTTACAGCCCTAGGAGCGCCGTGAACAAGATGGATGCCACGCAACGGATTCGCATCACGCTGGAAGACGGGACCACGCTGGAACGGAAGCCGCCGGTGATCCTCGGCGATGTACTGACCGGGCCGCGCGCGGCCAACGGCCTGGAAATCCTCGGCGCGCTGGTGAACAACGACGTGTTCTCGCTCTCCTATCCGCTGGACGTGGACAGCGCGGTGCGCTTCCTGACCCTGGCGGATGAACAGGGCCGGCGCATGTACATCCGGACGCTGTGCTTCCTGCTGGCCAAGACCGTCCGCGAACTTTACCCCGAGGCCCGGTTCAGCATCGAGCACTCGCTGGACACGGGTTTTTACTGCCATTTTGAGATCAACGGACAGACCGGCATCCGGCCGGGCCAGGTGCGGGGGATCGAGCGCCACATGCGCTCACTGGTGACGCAGGATCTGCCCATCGAGCGCCGCAAGATCGCCTACGCCGAGGCCCTGCGCCAGTTCGAGCACGAGCGGCAGCCGGACAAGTACCACCTGCTGAACTTCCGCAACCCGAACAAGGTGGTGATCAACTGGTGCGACGGTTTCTCCGACCTGGCGCACGGCGTGGTGGTGGAGCATGCCGGCGCGATGGGGGTGTTCCGGCTGATCCCCTACCCGCCCGGCTTCGTGCTGCAGTTCCCGGACTGGCGCGATCCGTCGCGCCCCGCGCCGTTCCGCCGGCGCCCGCATTTGTTCCAGATTTTCCAGGAGCACAAACGCTGGGGACGCATCCTGGGCGTCAGCACGGTCGGCCGACTGAACGAACTGGTGGCCAGCGATGACATCACCGACTTCATCCGCACGGCCGAGGCGCTGCACGAGAAAAAGATGGCGCAGATCGCCGACCGGATCGCCAGCCAGCGCGAGCGGATCCGCTGGGTGCTGATCGCGGGACCCTCGTCCTCCGGCAAGACCACGTTCGCCAAGCGGCTGGCGGTGCAAATCCGCGTGAACGGGCTGCAGCCCGTGACGCTCTCGACCGACGATTATTTCGTCAACCGCGACCGTTCGCCGCGCGATGCACAGGGCGCGCCGGATTTCGAGCACCTGGAGGCGATTGACCTGCCGCTGCTACAGGACCACATGACGCAACTGGAGCGCGGGGTGGAGGTCGCGCTGCCGCGCTTCAACTTCGAAACCGGCGCGCGGGAGTTCCGGGGCGACAAATTGCAACTGGCCGAGAACCAGTTGGTGATCATCGAGGGCACCCACGCCCTGAACCCCGCGCTCACGCGCGCCATTGCGGCGGAGCACAAGTTCCGCATCTATGTCAGCGCGCTGACGCAGCTCAACCTCGACTGCAACACGCGGATTTCGACCACCGACAACCGGCTGGTGCGGCGGCTGGTGCGCGACCACCAGTTCCGCGGGCATTCCGCACTGCAAACCTTGCAGATGTGGCCCAGCGTGCAGCGCGGCGAGCGCCGCTGGATCTTTCCGTTCCAGTCGCAGGTGGACATCGCCTTCAACTCCGCGCTGGACTACGAACTGGCCGTCTTGAAACGCTCCGTGGAGCCGCTGCTGCTGGAGGTCAAACCCATGGATCCGGAATATGTCGAGGCCCATCGGCTGATGGAGTTCCTGGATTGCTTCCTCGGCGTGAGCGACCATCTCGTGCCCACCACCTCCATCCTGCGCGAGTTCATCGGCCACAGCAGCTTCCGGTATTGACGGAGGGCCGAGCCGAGCCCTCCGTCAATGTTTCTCGATCCGATACAGATGGGTCTTGGTACGCAAATACAGGGCTTGACCCGCGACGGCCGGCGACGCCATAAAACCGGCATCGAGCCGATTGGTGGCCACCGCGGCGTACGCCGGGCCGGGCTTGAAGATCGTCGTCTTGCCCTCCTGGCTGCAGCAATAGATCCGGCCATCGGCATACACCGGCGAGGCCGAGTATTGTCCGCCGATGCGTTCCTGCCAGCGCTCCGCGCCGGTCCTGGCGTCGAGGCAGGTGAGCATGCCGCCGTCGGACACCATGTAAAGTTCGTCGCCCACCAGCAGGAGCGACGGCTTGAGGGCAGCGTTCTTCTTGTGCGTCCAGGCCACGTGCGTGGACGTGACGTCGCCCGTGCCGCCGGTCCGGATCGCCCACAGCTCCGCCGTATCGTAGCCGGTGCCGACATACACCAGCCCGTGTCCGCAGATCGGGCGCGGCACATTGGAAAAACCGGGGAGGTCGCACCACCAGAGTTCGCGGCCAGTCAACGGGTCGTAGGCACTGACCCGATGTGCGCCCACGCTGACGAGTTGATCCTGGCCGCCGATGTTCACCACCGCCGGAATGCTGTACGCCTTGTTGTGGTCGGGCGGCTGGGTGATAACCTTGGAACGGTTGGTCTGCCACACCATCCGGCCCGTCTGCTTGTCCAACGCCGCGACGTAGCGCACGTCCATGCCGTCGCAGTTCAAGATGAACAGGTGCTGGTAGAGCAGCGGCGAACTGCCCGCGCCCATGACGTGATTGAGCTTGAGTTGCTGATGTCGCCAGAGCACCTTGCCGGTCGGCGTGGCCAGGCAGGCGTTGCCATTATTGCCAAAACTGACATACACGCGCCCGGTCTCAATCACGGGGGTCGGCGAGGCATAGCTGTTCAGCGGGTTCTTGGGGCCCGGGTCCGCCGGATGAAACAACTCCACATCCCGCAGGATCTTCCCCGAGTCCTGGTCAACACACACGGCGCGCAGCGACTTGCCGTTCTCCAACGCCGTCGTCATCCAAATTTGCCGGCCCATGACGACCGGCGAGGACCAACCCTCGCCGGGGATCGGCGTCTTCCACCGTACGTTCTCCGTCTCGCTCCAGGAGACCGGCAAGCCCGTCGCGTCGGCATGCCCATCGCCCTGCGGCCCGTGAAACTGCGGCCAGTTGTCCGCGGCCCCCGCGGTGCCTAAACGGAAAACACACAGCAACAGAACGAATCGTGTACGCATCATGGTGCGGCAGCATAGACCAGGCCGGCCCGCCGATCAATGCTGGCTTCGGGGCTGCACACCGGAAAATCGCCACTTGGCTCCGGCTCTTTGTTTTGCTAGGTTGCCGGCGTGTCATCTGATTAAGCCCATAAGGAGAACATCATGGCGTCCTTGAATTACGTCGTACTGGCCGGCAACCTCACCCGCGATCCCGTGGTCCGCAACACCCCCTCCGGAACGGCGGTGGCCGACCTCGGCCTGGCGGTCAGCGATAAATACAAAAACAAGGCCGGCGAACTGGTGGAAACAACCTGCTTCGTTGACATTGTGGTCTGGGGACGGCAGGCCGAGTTCTGTCAACAGTATCTGCACAAGGGTTCGCCAGCGTTGATCGAGGGCCGCCTGCAGCTCGACCAGTGGGAAAGCAAGGAGGGCGAAAAACGCAGCAAGCTGCGTGTCCGCGCCGACCGCGTTCAATTCCTCAGCACCGGCCAACGCCGCCAGGAGAGCGCCCCGCCGGTGGCCGGCAACCACGCCGAGGCGGCACCCGAGCAACCGCCCCCGCCACCGGACGGCGAGACGCCTTTCTAGCGCGCCTTCTGCGGACAAAAGGCGCGCTGCGAAAAAGCGCCGGTATCCGCCGGTTTTACCGCGGGGAAGATCGTTGGGTTTTGGGGTTGCGGCGCGCCGGATAATCGGCAGATGATCATTTTGCATGCACTCGGGCTCCAACCTTGCCGGCGGTCGCGGTCTGTTGCTGGTCTTCGATCTCGATGGCACGCTGATTGATTCCGTCGGCGACCTGGCCACCGCCGTCAACCGGCTGCGCCGCGACCGCGGCCTGCCGCCGCTGCCGCTGGACACCGTGCGCGGCCATGTCGGCGACGGCATTCGTGCCTTGGTCGCGCGCTCGCTGCCGGTCCGCGCCGGGGAGCTCGACGACGCCGTGCAGACGTTCCGCGGTTACTATCAACGGCACCTGCACGACACGACCGCGCTCTATCCTGGCGTCGCGCGGGGCTTGCGCCGCCTGCGGGCCGCCGGCTTTCAACTCGCCGTGATCAGCAACAAGTTGGGGCCTTTGTGCCGTGCACTGCTCGACGGCCTGGGCGTCGGCGCCTGGTTCAGTTGCATTACGGGCGACGGCGACACCAAGCGTCTCAAGCCCGACCCCGCACCGTTGCGCGCGGTGATGCGCCGTCTGCGAGCCGCGCCAACGGACACCTGGATGATCGGCGACCATCATACCGATCTGGAGATGGCGCGCCGCGCCGGCGCGCGCAGCATCTTCGTCACCTACGGCCTCGGCCGCGCCGGCGCGGAAAAACCTACAGCACGGTGCGCCTCGTTTCCCGAGGTGGTCAACGTGGTGCTGAGGCCGGCTTCTGCGCCACGGCGATCAGCGAAAACCCGCTCTACGGCAACCAGCCGTCCAGACGGCGCCACAACCCGACGAGGCCGTCGAAAACTTTCAACGGCAGCTTGCCGAAATGCCGGCGCCGCAGCACGCGGCCGTTGAACCACCAGCCGGGCACGCCGATCCGGTTGAAAGAAATATCCGTTCCCTACGGAAACCCTCTGCCACCCGATACAGCCCCCCCCCACCTCCACTGCGCGCGCCTGCGCTGCCCCCTGCGCTATGCCAGCTTGTGCTTCACGACCTTGCCCGCCGCCCAAGCGGTGGCCAGGCGCGGACCGAGCTGCCAATAGCCCTTGTCCTCCATGACGAAGAGCAACGGATTGACCCGGGCATAATCCACCACTCCGTTGGGCATGACCTTCGGGTCGCCATGGGTGGCGGCAATCTCGCCGATAAACACCTCGTGTTTTGGGTAATCCAGCGTTTGCACCAGTCGGCATTCCATGCAGAGGGGACACTGCTGGACCATCGGTGCGGTCTTCAAATCGCCGTAAAAGGTTTCGAAGAGCCGCGCCTTGTCGGCGTGCCGGCCGGAAACCATGCCGCATAAATCCACTTCACACACGAGATCTACCGATGGCAGGTTGACGCTGAAGGTCTTGTTTTCGTGGATGCCGATGCCGGTTTGATGCCCCTTGCTCATGCTGACCGCAAGCGTGTTGAAGCCCAAAATGCCCACGTGCGTGGCGGTGAAATAATTGGGCTGGCCCTTGACCAGCGCGCCCACCAGCACCACCGGCATGGGATACAGGCAGTTCTTGGCCTTCAGCTTGATTTTCATGCAACCTCATTTCCGGCGGCGTACGCCGTCCCTTATCAGGCGCCTTTTGCAAAACTCACGTTTCAATGCCCGCTGCTGTGTTCATTTTACGCTTCCCGGCGCAGATCGCAACCGGATTCCCACCGCTGGCGTAATGGCTCAGAAGCTGTGAAACAACCGCCCGGCGAGGTCCCTCGGCCCACCAGGCCCGTGAAAACCGAGGGAAATAATGTAGGCCGCGTGTCTCCACACGGCGTAATTCGATTTTTTCACAGTTTCTCAGTGACGCAGGGGCGTCCTCCAGCGGGAGGACGCCCGCCCTGTAGTATGCGCGGCGCTTCACTAGCAGGGCCCGCGGGCGTCGCCAGCGACGCCCCTTCTACAATACCCCGTGCGACGGAAGCCTTACTCTATGGCTGCGCACACCATGGCGCCGAGGCCCCGTCTGTTCACCGCCTCCGACACCCAGGCGGCAGCATTAGCCAGCATGGCGGCGGAGACCCCGGCCCGTTCATCCCACCGCTTAGGGACATCACACTGGACTATCCGGCCGGATAGTCCAGTGTGATGTCAGTGAGATGCGCTACAGCAGACGACAGAGTCATTTTGCGGCCGGAAATTGCCAAGCGGAACACTACGGCGGGGCGCTTCAGGCCTGTGGACCGCTTAAAACCTCAAACCTGCGGCGCGCTGAGCGCCTCGGCCGCCTGCCGGATGCGGGCCAGATCCGCCGCGGCCAGTTGCACGCGAACAGCGCCGGCGTTCTCCACTGCGTCGGCCGGCCGGCGCGCACCGCACAGCGCGCACGTGACACCTGGTTGCTGCACGGTCCAGGCAATGACCAGCTGCGCCAGCGAGCAGCGGTAGCGCGCCGTGAGGTCGCTCCAGCCGGCGAGCAGGTCGAGCACACGCCGCCGATGGGGAGGTTTGAACCACGGAATATGATGACGAATGGACTCCGCCGGAAACTCCTGGTCCATGCCGATCTTGCCCGTGAGCAGCCCCATCTCGAGCGGCGAATAGACCAACGTGCCGATGCCGTGCCGGGCGCAATAGGGCAGGAGCTCCGCCTCCAGCCGGCGATCCAGCAGGCTGTACCGCAACTGGCAGACATCCAGCATACCGGCCCGGCAGTATTCGTCCAAGTCCGCCGGCGTGGCGTTGGACGCTCCAATGGCGCGGATTTTCCCCTGCCGTTTGAGGTCCATCAGGCAGGCCATCGTTTCCGCAATAGGCGTTTTGCAGGGTTCGACCGCCTGCCAATGGGTCTGGAGCAGGTCCAAGCGATCGGTACCCAGGCGGCGCAGGCTATTTTCCACTTCGCGGACGATCGTGCGCGGCGCCAGCGAACGGCGCACCGTGTGGCCCGATTGTGTGAAATGCACCGTGCCGGTGACGTCGTCCCACCACAGGCCGCACTTGGTGGCGAGCACTACCCGGTCCCGCCGCCCTGCGATGGCACGCCCCACAAGCTCCTCGCTGTGGCCGAAGCCGTACACCGGCGCGGTATCAATCAGGTTGACGCCAACGTCCAGCGCAGCGTGGATGGCGTGGATGGATTCCACGTCATCGTTGTTCCCCCACCACGGACCGCCGCCGATGGCCCACGCGCCCAACCCCACGGACGCCACGGCGATGTTGGAAGATCCCAACGTGCGATCGTGCATAGCTCCCCCCCACCCAACGACAGCGCGGCCACGAATGCCTGGCGCAGAACCTCAACTGGCTGGCTTGAAGATCCGCACGAGCACAACGCCGTGGGCTGGCACGCTGGCCTCGAACGGGCCGTCGAACTCGCCGAGGTTACGCTGCCGCCAGAGGTCGCGCACCTTGTGCTTTCCCTGAAGTCCCAAGACGGACCAAGGCGCGCGCACGCGTGTTTCCTGCGCGCCGCGGTTGAACAGCCCGACCGCCTTGGAGCCGTCTTCCATGTCCTTGGCCCAGACCTCGCCCTCGCCCTCCTGAACGACGCGCGCAGCCTGCCGGCCCAGAGGATCCTGGTTGACCTCCAACACCTCGTCGTTGGTCAACAGGCCGAGCGTAAACTCGTCGAGCCGCGTCATGTCGCAACCGATCAGCAGCGGCGAGCTGAGCAGGCACCACAGGCTGATGTGCGTGTACTGCTCGTGCGGCGTCAGCCGCGTCGGGTGCAATTGCGGGCCCCAGCCCACCAGACCGACAATCAGCATGTCCGGATCGTTCCAATGGCCCGGCCCGGCAAACGGCTCATGGCCGGCCTGGCTGAAGCCGATTTCGGAGAGGCTCTCCCACGTGTCGGTGATGTCGCCGGTGGTCCGCCAGCAATGGCCGCCGACCGCGGCGCCCCATTCCCAGACCTGGCCCATGCCATACTGGCAGAGGCTGAAGACAATGTCGCGCGGCTGCTGCCGCAGTGCGTCGCGCATGACGAGGTAAGGTTTTTTCAAATCGTCCAGGGTGCGCTTTTTGCCCCGGGGCGCCACATCGTCGTAGGAACACCAGTCGTATTTCAGGTAATCGAAACCCCACGCGGCATACGACTGTGCATCCTGGAGTTCGTGCTGCCAACTCGCCACGCAGCCGCCGCAGGTCCACGGACCCGGCGAGGAATACAGGCCGGCCTTCAGGCCCCGGCTGTGGATGTAATCCGCCAGCTCCTTCATATCCGGAAAGCGCGGGTTGGGCAGGATGCGGCCCTGCGCGTCGCGGTGCGGCCCCTGCAGCGTCGGATCCGTGCTATCGCGGTGAACCTGCCAGAAGTCGTCTATATTGATGTACTGCCAGCCATGCTGGATCAGTCCGCTGGCGACCATCGCGTCCGCGGCAGCCTTGACCTTCTCCGCCGTGACCGCGCCGGCAAAACAGTTCCAACTGTTCCAGCCCATCGGTGGCGTCAGGCAGATCTGGTCGCCCATGACGAGCCGCAGCGCGCGCTGCGCCGTGCCCCGGATGTTGCGGGCTTGCACCCGCACGTTGAACATGCCGCGCTCCGTCGTTGCACCGGTCAGCCGGCCGGAGCACGGGTCCAACGCCAGTCCGGCCGGCAAGCCCTCCGCGCTGAAGGTCATGGGCCGCTCGCCCGTGGCGGCAACGGTGTACAGGCAGGGATGGCCCGGCCGGAGGCCAAATACACGCGCTCCGTTGAGGCGCGGCTGGGGCCCCGCCCGGGGCGTCAGGATCACGGCTTCGGCGGGCGGCGCATCGGCCGCTTGCGCCGGCCTACGCAGAACCACGCCGCACGCCAGAGTCAGTCCCACGGCGATCAACAGGCGGGCCGGTTGGTTCTTCAGTTCCCGTGTCATGGCGCTGCCCCCCCCCGCTTGGTCCCGCGTGCTATATTACAGCCAAGTCCACTTCGATTTCAAAAAGGAGATCGTCCCGGCAGATGTCGCTGTGCGCCACGGCCACCGGCAGGTGCGGCAGGTGACGCTCGCGGCCGTAGGCATAAAACAGGGGCGCATCCGCGATATTCTTGAAATAGGCGATGCCGCGGATGGCATCGTGCCAGCTCATCTGCCGGGATTCGAGGATGGCTTCGACCACGCGCATGGACAAATCGATCTGCCGGCGCACGTCGCCCACGTTGACCGACCGGCCCTGCGGATCAATGCTGGCCGTGCCCGAGACATAGAGTCGGCGATGATCGGAGAACTGGACCTCGACGGCGCGGCTGAACGAGCTCCGGTAATCCAGGGCCGGACATTGCAGCGGCGAAGGCACGGCCATAATCCGGACGGCCGTGTTTTTCGGCCGGATGGCCAGGACATCGGCAACCAACGCCGCGCCGTGCGGATTGCCGACGCCGATGCCGGTACTGGCCGGCACCATCCGCTGAAACACGCCGCGCTCCTCGAAGAAGCGGTTGCGGACTGCGTTGAACTCGTCGTACCACGCCAGCAATTTATCGAGATAGAACCAGGTGCGGACCACATGCGAAAAATCCATGCCAACCGTCCGGAGCGCCGCTTCCATCTGCGCGAAGGTTTCGCGCGTCTGCTCCGCCGGGGGGCGGGTCGGATCGGCCGGGCGGATATCCCCCAGCAGGCAGTAGTCCGCATCGCCGTTCGCGCTCCAGGATCCCACAATCCGGCCGTCGAGGCGCACCGGCTGCACGTCCACCCGGGAGACGGCGTAGGCCTGCGTGCCGGACCACTGGCCGCCGGAGGGGCCGTCGCCGTGAATCCAGGTCACCGGCCAGCCCCACTGCGCCGAATTGCGTTCGCTTTCGGGGATGCCGGCGTCGTGCATGTCGGAGCCGCCGAACACGAGCTGGGATACAATCCGGGCGTTGGCCGCGCTTACGGACGCCGCCAGGTTGGCGAACATGGTCGCCGGCCGGTCGTCGGGAGTCGGATGCGCGGTGATGTAATAATGATCCATGTCCTGCCGGCGGATGGCGACGAGATCCACCGTCGGAGACGAGCGGCGCTCAATGCGGGCCGGCGGCAGCGTCTCCGTGTCGCAAGGTTGCCGGGTTACGCCACGGTCCGCCCTGCCTTGATCCGTTCCTGGTATGTTTTTTTGCATCACGACCTTTGCTGTAGCCGACCACGACCGCGGTTACGACGGTTCCAGGGCTGGCGATAAGGACCC